>OIXL01000018.1_pt1 | contig 124516 bp, 110 predicted proteins | sample 1587761 | NCBI WGS metagenome assembly OIXL01 (sample SAMN03283246) | human gut metagenome | biome: human-associated habitat; material: feces | host: Homo sapiens | place: Peru | collected 2012 | reverse complement strand
CTCTCGGGAAAGGACGCGTCCGCCGGGACGGAGGAGGCCGTCACGCCACGCTGCCCCAGCATCCGGAATGGCTGCGGGCGGTGGTCCGGATCATAGAGCCCCACATGGCCGGCCTTCCGCAGGATGAGGCCGTGAGATGGGTCTCCATCAGCAAGGCACAGATCCGGAGCGAACTTGCCGAGTCCGGATATGAAGTCTCCCGGCACCATGTCACTCAAATACTTGATCATCTTGGCCTTAGGGAGCGTTCTTTCCGCAAGGACATCCCTATGAGAGACGTCAAGGACAGGAACGAGCAGTTCGAGAACATCGCATCCGTACGCAAGTCTTTGGAGGAGGCCTTCATCCGTCAGCCAAGACATTGATCCAAGATCCATTTCCGGGAATATCTTCGAGTCGATCATATTCCCGTCCAATGAGAATCTTTGAAGTTTCGAAGGGGTTGAAAAGACGCAAAGGTTTCCGTCACGGTACTGGATGTCATTTATTCGAATATACTCCTCGGCCCCGTTGCCTTTCTGTCCGATGCGCCCAAGGAATTTTCCGTCAGCGGAATAGCGGAATATGTTGTTGTTGATCAGATCCATCACGATATAGGAATCCCCGGCGATGGTCAGGTCTGTGACGCCGCCGACCAGATGCTCGCTGTCTGTTTCCAATGGTATCAACTCGATTGAGGAAATGTTTTCCGCCAAAGGATTGATGGTGTTGTTGAACTCCACGGCCACATTGCCGTCCGCATTCACCTTATGACCGGTGCATCCGATCGCCATGAAAGCCAAAATGCCCAAGGTCAAGATTGTGGTAAGTTGTCTGTTCACAACAAAACGTTTTTGGCTGTCCGGCAAAGATAATGTTTTTCTCGAGAATTATATCTAACTTAGCAACGACTAAAGACGATTTTGAATATGCTGCTTGAAAACATCCGCAGATCATACGGTTTGGCTAAACGTGTCTGCTTATTCTGTTTGCTTCCCATTCTTCCACTGTCCTGTGCCGAAGGCGAAGTTGACCTGCTTAAGCCATTTGGCGATGTAAAAAGACTGTCTCCGGACAAGACGGTTGACAACATTCTCGATTGCGAGCCGTTTGGATTTGCCGTTAGGGACTCCTTTGTCTTTTTCTATAGCTCAATGATGGGGGAGGATCAGCTTTTGGCCGTAAACATGAATGGCGACGAGCGGTACGCGGCGTTGAAGGATGGCCGTGGGCCGGGAGAGGCGATTCATGTCAATTCGATAGCGTTGTCAGGAGACACCCTTAACGTCGAGGCGGAACCTGAGAGGACGCTTCAATATAGGATTGATTGTATCCCTGAAACATCGCTGAAGCCATTCAATGTGATTGAGCATCCCGGAGTGCTGGGTCGCGGGGAGATGACGGCCTTTTTGCATAACTATGATGATCCGGAGAACTCGACGATGTATGCGTCCATTCCGAGAAACGACTCTACGGTAGTGTATTGGGGAACATTCCCTGAAGAGGACAAAATGGAGTATCCGGCTTTTGACGAATCGAAGCAGACCGCCTATCAAGGGAATCTTTTCATTTCCCCGGATTGTACAAAAGCCGTGTTTGTCTTTTACTATGCGATAGGGTTCGATGTGTTGGATCTAAGCGGACATACTGTACGACACTTCATCTGGAAATACCCGCAGGTGAAGATACAATATGTTGACATGCTTAGTGTCAACCTGGTAAAAGGTGCGGACGGCTGGCAGAGAGGTTTTTGCGACGCCAGCGTCACGGATGAGCATATTTATCTGTTGTATAATGATGCTGGTACCTCATTTGTCTTGGTATATGATTGGGATGGAGAGCCTGTCAAGGCGTATTCGTTTGAAGAAGAGGTTGTTAATATATTCGTGGAACCATCGGGAGCAAAGTTATATACATTGTCCGCCGATGAAGATTCCAACTGTGATCTGAACATCTATACCCAGATTTGACTGTTTCAGTGGATGAACAATCGCAAGGTGGTTGTTTATCCGTAGTGTGAAGGTTTTTATGAGAAAAGGGGTAATAATATTACTAAGTCTGCTGATGGCTGTGTCGTGCAAAGACACGGAGAGTGACTGCGCGGTTGACAGGACCATTGAATGCAGGGAGTCGCAGATACGGCAGGATATTCCTGAATATGTCAAGAATGTTACATTTCTGCCATTGGAGTCGGGCGACAACACATTGCTGGGCTCTGTGGATAAGGTGGCTTTTTATAATGATCTGATTTATATCGCTGACTATAGCTCCCGGAAGATTCTGGCCTATGATATGAACGGCAAGCTTTGTTTCGTCCTTGACAGGCAGGGCAGAGGGCCTGGTGAATATCTTGAGGTAAAAAGTTTCACGGTGGACGCTGATAACCTTTACGTTTTGGACAATATCGGCAAGAAGTTGCTTGCCTATGATCCGTTGACGGGGGAATATAAAGCATCCAGAGAGATGCCTATAGTCGCCTGGGACGTTGAGGCGCTGTCAAATGGCGACCTTATTTTCGCGTTTGTCACCGCGGGCGGAAAATTGTCAAAAGAGCAACTGCCATATCGCTTGTTTGTGACAGACAATGATTTGAATATCAAAATACAGATGCTTGGCTATGGCGAAAAAGAAGGCTCAGATGCCTTCGGCTATGGTCGTTTTTTCTCCACTTACAGGGACAAGATCTTGTTCTGCTCCTACGGCAACGACGCATATTATGTTCTGGATCGCGGCAATGGTGAGATCATTGAAACAGTCGGGATTGATTTCGAGAATAAAGCATCCCGTAAAGACAAGAATGATGTGTCCCTAATAAACAGCTTCACGCATTTGGGCTCTGTGCCGATTGTTTGCGGAGATTATCTTTTTTGTGACATCACGACAAAAGATGCCGGTGGCGGTTATTGCCTTTATGGCTCAAACACAAATGGTTTTGTCTCCAATCCGGAAAATGGAGGCCGGAACTGTATGCTGGAACCAGTTTGCAGCTATGCCGATTCTTTCGTGAGTGTGCTTGAGGACAGGGATATGTATGACTTTATCGTCTCCACAGGCTTCCAAAAGGCCGGTGAGGATGCCGAGAATGCTCTTGACAGCGGTTCTCTGGTTCTTCTGTTTTATCATATGATATGAGTTCGGACCCGCGGTTGGTTGTGAGAAACCATGCGCACCTGGAACCGCATCCGATTGACAGTGATAGAGTTGGCACTCCAGGTGCGAACGGATCTGCGCACCTGAGAGTTAGAGGCTTTATCACTGTCAATCTTTTTTTAGTCCTTCAAGCACCCTATCGGAACCACATAGACCCCGTCTTCGCGTCGGTATGCAACCTCCCCAATGCCTATTAGAACCATCAGGAAGGAGGGGCTTTTCATTTTCGTAATGTCAATCTTGTTCTGGAGTTTGATGAGTGTTTCCGCACCTTCGTTGATGAGTCTTTCACCACCTATCTTGATTTCGATTAGGCCATAGCTGCCATCACGTAGATGTACTATGGCATCGCACTCCAGTCCTTCCGAATCGCGATAGTGATAGACATCCCCAAGAAGGCCGGACGCGTAGGTCCTTAGGTCACGTACAGCCAATCCCTCAAAGTGGAGGCCGAAGGTGTTGAAATCCGACAGCAGGTCTCCGGGACCGATACCTAACGCGGCGGTTCCGATTGATGGATCTGTGTAGTACCGGGTGTTGGTTGTGCGGATGGCAGTCTTGGAACGGAGATTTGGATTCCAAGCCTTGGATTCCTCAATTACAAAGAGTTTCCGCAATGCTTCAATATAGGCTGAGACCGTCTCCGCGTCCAGCCCCTTTGGCTCATTGGCCTGCATATCGGCGGATATAGTCTCGTATGAGACCTGTGAGGCTATGTTTCTGGCGTAGGAACGCATCAACTGCCGCACACGCTCCGGGTTACGTCTGACTTTGTCCACCACTCGATTCATATCCTTTTTTGCAACGGAGTCAACGTAGTCGAAAGCCTGATCCAATGCGATGTCTCCTTTTAGGTCTATGGCGGCAGGCCATCCTCCACGGCAGAGGACAAATGCAAGATCTTCTCGCGAGAGGCTGCTTTGGGCATATATCTTCTCCGGAGTGTTGAAGAGGTTCTTCAAACTGATGGCACCATTGGATTCTCCGGATTCATAGAGAGCCATTGGACGCATTTTTACCCAACCATAACGTCCGGTTCCAGAGTGTCGTATATTCTTGCTCTCTTCATCATCATCTTCAACAGGAACTGATGAGCCGGTAAGGATATAGTGTCCGTTACCCTTTCGGTGGTCTACGTCAAAACGAATTGTGTCCCAAAGTTGGGGTGCTATTTGCCATTCGTCAAGTAAGCGAGGATGTTTGCCTTCAAGAAGTTCCTGGGGGGCGAGCTCGGCTTTGAGAAGATTATCCTTAATGGTTGCCGGATCATCCAAATAGATGATGCTTTGGGCTTGTTGCTCGGCGGTAGTTGTCTTGCCGCACCACTTTGGCCCTTCAATGAGAACAGCACCCTTGCCGGCAAGTTTTCTTGCGAGGACTGTGTCCGCTATTCTGTTTTTGTATTTGTCCATATCCTAATGCTTTAGGATACAAAAATACTAAAAACCGGAATTTATGGGAATATTTTTCCGATATTTGTTGGAAAATAAAACCGATGTTTGTGGGATTTTTGCGCGAATGGAATTAAAAACGAGTACGCATCCCTTAGAATATCAGTCTGCCAATATTTGTATCGGGTTTCTAATCAAACTCTCATCCTCTGTTGATCCTAAGACTTCCAAGTGTGAAAAACTCCTCGCACCTGGAACCGCATCCGCTTGACAATGATAGAGTTGGTACTCCAGGTGCGAGCGGATTTGCGCACCTGAGAGTCGGAGGCTTCGCTACAGGGCGTTCTATTGGCATCTATGACTTCCAGGTGTGAAAAACTCATCGCACCTGGAACCGCATCGGCTTGACAATGATAGAGTTGGTACTCCAGGTGCGAGCGGATTCGCACACCTGAGAGTTGGTGGCTTCGCTACAGGGCGTTCTATTGGCACCTAAGACTTCCAGGTGTGAAAAACTCCGCGCACCTGGAACCGCATCGGCTTGACAGTTATAGAGTTGGCACTCTAGGTGCGAACAGATTTACGCACCTGGGAGTTGGTGGTTTCGCTACAGGGTGTTCTATTGGCACTTATGACTTCCAGGTGTGAAATACTGCGCATACTTGGAACTTTATCCTTTTGGTAGCTAATGAATTGCTCTTCCAGGTGCGAGCGGATTTACACACCTGATTGTGGTACATTGTACATTTGGTTAAGTGGCGATAATTAGTGCTTTAATTGGTGTAAAATGAGAAAGTGAATTTCAACCAACTTTTAACTAATTAAGGATTAGGGAATTAGATTTGTCAAAAGTGAAACTATTTTTCATTGCATAACCAACTTTTCTACCGAACTTTGTAGCCTAAAATCATACACTATATGAAACTGAACGAATTAAAGACACTATCACTATCAGCGATTCTAATTCTGATTGTTTTTCTGCCGTCCTGTAGGGACGGTCAGCAAAAGGCTGCGACTAATGCTGAAATCGTTGCGAAAGTCGATGTCTCGGAATCCAATAAAGTTTTCGATGTTGACCAAATAGCTGATCTTGAGAAAGTCATTCCCCTTGAGACTGTCGGCGACGCACTCGTTGGCGAGATTGACAAACTTGAGATGGACGACAACCACATAGTGATTCTGGACAAACGGATACGCGCTGTCTGGCTGTTTGGGACTGATGGCAAGTTTATCCGCAGGATCGGACGTTTGGGCAATGGGCCAAAGGAATATGTCTCGCTTGATGATATGTGCCTTGACAAGGAAAACGGAACTGTCTGGATTTGGGATAGGGTCAAGCAGATGATGCTTGAATATGACCTGACCGGAGAACTCTTGAAAGAGGTTGCGACGGGTTTCAGCTCGAACGTCTTCGCAAGGACAAAGGATGGCTTCTGGCTTTATTACTCCCACCTTAAGAATCCAGACAATAACAGCCTCATTCTTGTCAATGAAGAAATGGATCACCTTTTGAAAGGCTTTTTCCCGACAAAGGAGCCTTTCCCGGTGTCTTTAAGCTCTGGCTTCACCTCTTGGGCCGGGAAGGAATATTTCTACTTCCCTCTATCAAACGTCCTGTATTCACTGGAGGGAACGGAAGCGCGCCCTTACATTGAATTTGATTTCGGAGAGCGGACATTGCCATATTCAAAAATAATGAATATGTCCTGCGAGGAATATGATGCTTTAGTTGGTTCGGGCTCTTATTTGGGAGGTTTGAACAATATCCGGCTGTCTGACAAGTATTGCTTTTTCCGGTTTTCGTCGACCGTCCAGGATAAATATGTCACCGCCTATTATGGTGTTTTAGACCTTAAGACATCAGCGGTTGAGGTATTTTCTTACTTGAATGTTTCGGATTTGCTTGTGGATTTTTCGTCTCTCTTGTGTGTGACGGCCAACGAAGAATTGGTATATTCTATTTATCCAAGTAAGCACAACCCGATTTATTACGACGAGTTGCGGACATTGGTTCCGGATGTGACGGAAGAGTCGAATCCGATTTTGGTGTTGTATAAGCTGAAATAAGTTACCGTATGGTGTTCTAACCATTTAATAAGTAGTTTGTTAAGAACGCTGTATTATCTGCTTTAGGCTTTGCCTTGCAGCTATCTTGCGGCTTGGTGAACGTTACGTATGAGTACTGGTGGTTGGATGTAAAGAGGTAAAAAACCGGTATTTGTGGAAATATTTTTCCGATGTTTGTGGGAAAATAAAACCGACATTTGTGGAAATAGCGCTTGGGGCGATGGAAAGCCGTAAAGAAGATGCCTAAAATAAGCTTGTAATTTGATAATAACAAATGAGATCAATTTATGCTATTATGTTGGCCATATTACTATTGGCCACTGGTTGTAGTGATTCATACTGCCCTTCGTTGGATAAGGTTGTCACAGAGGAGGAAAGTGATTTCTATGAGATTTCTCTTTCCGGACTCAAGCCAAGGGAAATAGATCTTGACTTGATGGGGATTATCGGAGCCCGTTATTGCGACTCTTTGTTGGTTGTCACGACTTTGGGGACGGACCGGTTGCTTCACTTGTACGATCGCCATTGTCTGGAGCGCAAAGGAGACTTTTTCACCAAGGGACGAGGACCGAAAGAATTGTTATTTCCATTATTCGGAAGTTCTCTGAGCCTGGATAACGAATCTGGCTCATATATGATGCGTTTTGTGGACCGGTATTCTGACCGTCTTGTAGAGGTGAATCTTTCAGAGTCCATTATGAATAAAGATCTTGTTTTAAAAGAACGTGAGTTTAAAAGCGGGGAGGAACTCTTCACGGCGCTGCCTTTGGACGGATCCCGTTGCTTTATGAAGCGAATGGTTCAGAATGGCACTTGTTTGGAACGTTATGTCCGGAATGTCGAAGGAACAGAAAGTATGAGCCAGCCAATGCTCAAGTTAAACTCCTGTCAGATAAGCAATAATGATGGCTATAATATTAATTTGTTTTCAGGAACAGTTGGTTATAACAGCTCTCGTCATCTTATTGTTGAGGCGATGTGTCTGTTGAATCTTGTTCAGGTATATCCTGTTGAGGGCGATGGCGGTTACACATTGTGCTATGGAAAGACTATGCCTGACATCCGTGTCCTTGAAAAGCAGTCGCCTCAATTATGCACTTATCATACAGGCTTGTCATTGAATGATAGTTACTTCTCTGTTATGTACACCGATGAACGTGCGAGTGGGACGACAAAGGAAATCCACGGCTATGCCTGGGATGGCAGTCCATTGTTCCGAATACCATTGCCTTCGAATATTACCAAATATGACATCGACAGTAAGACCGGATCCTTATTGACGGTTGATGAGGAAGACCATATTCGGGAGTACAGTATTGAATATCTAAAGTCGTAAGGAGAGACCTGAGAGGATCTCATTTGATGTGGGTGAGGACTTGCGGTCGATCATAGGAGCGGCCTGCAATGGTGGTGATTCTTTGCTGGATTTCCCTTAAGGGCGTGAATGCTCTCAAGAGAAAAATGATTATTTTTGTACGGTAATCGCTCATTAGGGAGCGTATAAATAGCACTAATATGAAAAAGTATTGTTTGATTTCATTTGTTTCCATCCTTTTTATTGGTGGATTATTTGTGACAAGTAAACTTATCGTTAATGATCCTTATGTTTTGTTTAATGCGAATGTAGAGGCTTTGTCGAACGAGGAGAGTTCGTCAGGCATTCTTACTTGTCATAATGATTATTTTTATAAGTAAGGCTATTCTGTCCGAGATTGTGGAAATTGCAGTATGCAATACGATCATAAGGCATCTTTTTGGGCATTACCTGACATATGTAAGAAATGAAATATAGGTACAAATTTATTGCTATTATAGGAGTAATATTAACTTCTTGTGAGAATAAATCTACCACGACAGTTTCTTTTCCTCAAAGAATTGTCGTAGAGAATTTTCCTAAAAATGAATCTCTTTCAGAATGTAGAAGTTTTTCAGTAGAAGCTGTAGGCGTGATAGATATCGCAGTCAAAAATAGATTGTTGCTGTTGGCTTCATCTTCGGATAGGGATAAGTATATATCAGCTTATAGTTTGGATGATGGTGCCTTTATCGGTAACGCCTTAAAAAAGGGAAGGGCGAACGGTGAGTTAAGAGGTACTAAAAGTTTTGGAGCTCTTGGTCTCAGGACCTTTGGTGATAAACTTTATTCTTATACTTTTGATGGACAGAATAATCTGATTCGCATTGATTTATCGGAGTCTTTCAAACAGGAGCATACGGTGTTTGACCTGATTATTGAAAGAGCCCCGCTAGAGATTCCGCGTGCTTATTATTGCAACGATTCCCTGTTTTTGATAACTTCTGCTGCGGATGATTTCAAAAGCAGAATCAGATCTTTATTAAATGTGAATGGGGTTAATGACGTACCTGAGCACCTCAAGTTTCTGAATAAGGTTAGCGTAAAGAATCCAGATGATATTAATGTTCTGTCAACATTAGTGGCATTTGATTCAGAGCGTCAACTTGTGGTGGAGGCAGGACTTCAGCAGAATTCAATACAGTTGTATTCATTGTATGACGATTTCGCTCGGACAATCATTATTGGGAAGCATTTGATGTCTATTGAACAGTTGGCAGCGGAGAGAGATGATCTGATAAGAGATCAATATGTACATATAAATGCTTATGATAGTTATTTTGCTGCCTTGTATTATGATGCCACTGAAGAAGAACAGTATAAAGAAGAAAAACTGCCCCGACTTCAGTTTTTCTCTTGGAACGGAGATCCAATCTGTGAACTGTTGGTGCCTTTCCCTGCTTCATCGTTTGACATTGATCATTCAAAAGGAAAGATGTATTTTTTGGACCGTATATCCGAGTCTATCAACGAATGTCCCTTGCCAGATTACTTAATTTGGGAATAACAAATCGAATACCTTAAGTCGATAAGAATTGATGGAGAGTACTCGTAAGTTAAATTGTTATAGATGAATCGGCTATCAAAGATATTTTTAGGGCTGTTATTATGTTGCACAGTTCTCGTTAGTTGTGGGGACTGGGAGCTTCGTAGGCAGATGAAGTCATTTATGGCGCAAGTAATAACATTGCCATCGGAGTTGCAGGAAATTAAGTGTGGCTCCATTAGTCCAGTAACAATTACAATGAGTAACTCTACGATGGTGTTCTTTTACGGAAACGATGAGTGTTCATCTTGCGCGATAGACCATTTGAAAGATGATTTGCTAGGATTTGTTGATATCGAGCAATCGGGAAAATGCAAAGTCGTGGTTCTGTTTTCTCCGTCAGAAGATGATTTGATGGACGTTCAGGAGAAGATTCGAGGTTTGGAATTTCATTTTCCAATATATGTGGATTTCTATGGAGACTTTTACAGGCTCAATAAGGATTTTCCATCGGATCGGAGATTTCATAGTTTCCTGCTAGGAAATGATGCCCATCCGGTTTTTGTCGGGAATCCGCTGCACGGGAAAAAACTGTATAAAGTATTTGAAAAGGTCTTAAAAAATAAACAAAACATTAATGTATAAAAATGAGAAAGATTTTATTTATACTTACCGCATTGGTGTTAATTCTGACATCGTGTGAACATAAGGACTATTTTGCATTCGACGATGTAAGTTTTGTGCGGAACTTTCCAAATAAGTATGTGTTAGGAAAGGCTGATACATTGGATGTGGAGCTAATAGGAATTCACGGGGTCAAGAGTTTCGGGAACTATCTTTTAGTGTCTTGTGCCGCCCCCAAGGGGTGCTTGTCAACCGTGACTTTAGGAAAAGAAACCAAAGTGACAAACACCTTCTTGATGATTGGCTCCGGTCCTGGAGAAGTCCTTTATCGTCCCTATATCTCCTGGATGAGTTTTTATGAAAAAGATGGTGGATGTAAGGCCGGAGTTTATGACTATGCAGGGTCATTTATTGAGCTAGATGTTTCGCAGGATTCCCTTTCAAATGCCTATAGATACTTGTCGCGTTCTCTTTCAACAAGATCTGGTTCCCGTTATTTCTACGTTTCTCCAAACTGTTTTCTGTGTCGTAGGTCCAAGGCTGATGGCAGTGGATTTGAAAGACTTTTGGTGGATTCTTTGGGAAGAGAATGTCATACGGCTTCGATGGATTATCTTAATGAGATCTCATCTTCAGAACAGAACCTTCTTTCGTCTTCTTTTGCCATAGACGATGAAAGAAGAACAGTGGCAGAAGTAAGTTCCTATTTTAATGTCATTCAACTATATTCATTCGATGCCACGAGTAAAGGGTTTGCGAAGACGTTGGCTTTGGGGGAAAGGCTTCAAAGCATCGGTGACATTGAAAGACAGGGTGTTGATCTGACTCCAAGGGCCTACTATGACGTGCATCCATACAAAGACTTTTTTGCGGCTCTTTATGTAGGAGCGAAAATGGACGATTTTGAACAAGGAGTCTGCTCCCCACCCTCTATTCATTTGTTCAGTTGGACAGGTGAGCCTTTGGCTGAGATTAAGTTACCTGTCAAAGCATTACTATTTGATATTGACACAGAAAACAATGCGATTTTTGTGGTGGAGAGTTATTCTGAGAAGATTCTGAGATATGATATGCCAAATTTAGGCATCTAAGTTATTTTTTGCGTTAATTTCTTCAAAAACAATGAAAAGAATGGTAAGAGGATACTTTAGCGTATGGAGGCTGCCATCGGCAGCTTCCATATTGGCGTTAGTCTTGCTGTTGGGTTCGTGCGCCGACGGTGATAACGTTTATGATTCAATGCGCAGGATTGTAAGTGATGGTGCTCCTGCTTACAATAGTGTGCGGCTGGAACAGCTTCAGTTGGATTCCGTGCGCTATTCCGGAGAGTCTTTCTCGTGGGCGCAGGAGGACCAAGGAATATGCTGTCTGGACATATTCTATGGTTGGCTTTATAGGTTCGATGCGGAGGGGCGTCTGATAAAGAGGGCTCTTGGCAACGGCAGAGCGTCGAATGAGTCAATAATCAAGCATTATATGATCGGCACGATGTCTGGTGATGGTGAACTTGCGATTGCGGGATCAAGTCTGGATTTCGAGTACTTCTCAAAAGATTTGACCGCTGTCAACAGGTTCCTTATCGTGAAAGACCAACAGAAGGAATATGCCCCGTCAGAATTCCTTGCCTACACAACACCGGAAGACTGTATCGCCAGATTCCATAAGGGTAAACTCTATGAAGGCCTGATAACAGATGATGCGGATTTTATGTTTGGTCCTGATTATGAGAAGGAGGTTTGCCACATCGGCGTTGTGAATATGACTGAGGGGAAAGCGTTAAAGTCAGAGATTCAAGGGCTGCCATCTATGTTCAGTGATGACAGGGCAAAGTACAGGGCTTTGGATTTTGTGATGTTTGACATAGACGACCAGGATAATATGTACGTGGGATTCGCCGCAGATTCATTGGTTTATGTATTTGATCACAACCGCAAGCCGAAGTTTGCGTTCGGACGCTCAGGAGTTAATATGGACACAGACTATGAACGGTTCGGTTCTTTGGACGAGATGAATGCCTATAGGACAAACATAACGAAAAAAGGATACTATTACTGGATTGAATATATTGACGAGACCGGAGTATGTTTCAGATCTTATAAGAAAGGAGCGGATTCAGAATACGATGGACTTCAGGTGTATAAGGATGGAAAACTGATGTCAGATAGTGAGATTCCGAAAGGGTTCAAGGTCGTCGGTTACATCGCTCCATACTATTATTCTCAAATCATTGGTGGCGAAGAGGATGGCTCTCTGATGGTATATCGGTTCAAGTTGGATTGATTCAGGCGGTAAATTAGTGTTGTGGTTTTTCTGGCTACAGTTCTCTTATCATTGGCCTTGTTCGTCTGTCGGCGAGAGGTGGCTGAACGCATAGTCGTCTCTGCGCTGTCGCTATGGCTTGCCTACGAGTCGGTGCTTGGGATTATGCAGTTGCTTGGGATCGCTGTCTCTCATAACAGTATGTGCCCTATGACTGGAGGATTCGCTAACTCTGGTCCTTATGGCGGGTTCCTCGCGGTCTGCATAGCCGTGGTTTTTGCGGCCGCGTGGAGGTGGCGTGATTCCGTAAACCTGTATGACAGAATACTATTCTGGCTATCATCTGTTTCCGGATGTCTGGGCATTGTAGTTCTGCCCGCATCAATGAGCAGGACCGGTTTTGTCGCGCTGGTCGTGTCAGCGGTTGCTTTCGCCTTGACCAATACGGAATCAAAGTCATATTTTAAATCGCATAAATGGTTGATTTTGTCTGTTGTAGCTGTGGCCTTTGTTGTCGGTGCGGGAGCGTTTTGCCTCAAGAAGGACTCGGCGCTTGGCCGTTTCCACATTTGGGAGATGGAACTGCGGGCCATAGCGGACAAACCGCTGACAGGGCACGGATTCGGGAAAGCTCTCGGGGCATACGGTGATGCGCAGGCGGAATATTTTGAGACAGAGGAGCGCGGTCAAGAGAGGGTAAGGATCGCCGGATGCCCCGAATATGCGTTTAATGAATATCTTCGTCTGGGAATGGAGTTCGGGATTCTTGGCTTGTTGTTGTCGGTGGCTGTCATTGTTCTCGGAACGATGATGCTATGTCATTCAGATTCTTCCTTTCATCACAAAAGTAATTGTGCTTACACAACGATAATATTATAGTACGCTTCGCAGCGTAAATTAAATTGTAACACGTCGGCATTATGGCTCTACCATCCGAAAAACTGGCACAATCACTTGCTGTCTTGCGACAGGTTCAGCAGACCAAGAAAAGCATCCGCATGATACTTGGTGGTTCAAAAGCCAGTGCCATCGTCGAGAAAGACTATCGTAGATGGTATCAGGAAATGTTCGCTCCATCTGTTATGGCAGGCATCATCAAAATTTCTGACATAGCTGGATACAGATCAAATCAAGTGTACATCAGAAACTCCAAGCACACGCCTCTTAGTCCCGAGGCCGTTAGGGATGCGATGCCTGTACTTTTTGCTCTGCTTAAAAATGAGCCAGACGCTTGGATCCGTGCCGTTCTGGGACACTTCATTTTCACGTTCATACACCCATATATGGACGGAAACGGACGAATGGGGCGTTTCCTTATGAATGCTATGCTCGCCTCCGGTGGCTACCGCTGGACAATCATCTCCAAAGACATCATAGACGACTATATGGCAGCCATTGAGAAAGCCAGTGTCGATGGAGATATTCGTGAGTTTGCCACTCTCTTATCCGGCATCGTCCGGAACAACAAATGATAGACCCTAGTCAAGTGAGTCTGGTTCATCATCTTCTGTTATAGTGTTTCAGGTCCATTATGAATCAAAAACTTGTTATAGAAGAACGTAAGCTTAAAAGTGGGGATGAGCTCTTCACGGTGTTGCCTCGGTGGAATACATCGTCGGAGTCGTTATTCAAAATGTGTGACTTAATCTTTGAGTGGTGGAAGAAAACAAGATTCTCGGATAATTCGATGCCTTGTCTGAAATAATTGTTATCTTTATGGTGTAAACGGCCCCTTAATGGGCCGTTATCTGTGACATGAGATCATTAGAGATAGTCATTAGAACAATTGCGGTGGTCGCCATCATAGTATTTGTCTCTTCCTGTGCGAGCAAAGAGGCCAAGCGGATTATGGACACGGCGGATGCCGTTATGTGGACGAGACCTGACAGTGCGCTGGCTGTATTGGAATCGATTGACACGTTGAGCCTTAAGACCAGGGCGCAGCGTGCGAGGTACTCGCTGCTGTACACGATGGCGTTGGACAGGAATCATAGAGATATCCCTGATCTGCGTATCATCAAACCTGCTGCGAGTTATTATGAGCGCCACGGTTCCAATGATGATAGGATGAAGATGTATTTCTATCTTGGGGTTGCGCAGTATGACACAGGAGATCCTGAAGCTGCGATAACGAGTTATCTCCGTGCAAAGGAGTATTCATCTCGTTCGGATAATCTTGTGTTCAGAGGAATCATCAGTTCCTCGATTTCTGATGTCTATTTGTGGAACAATAATAATTCTGAGAGCATTTTATATTGTAAGGAGGCCTGCGATTATTTTGTCCAGGCCAAGGACTCTTTCAGGCTGTGGAATACTACAGGATTGTTGGCAAATCGCTATTCGAACATTCGGGACTGGGCGAAGGCTGACAGTCTTTATTCTATTTTCTTCTCACAACCAATCCGTGACACCTCCATTTATGCGAGGCAATTATTGAACCTTGCGTGGAACAACATCTTCAAACCTGGTTCTGACCCTCACGAATCCATTGACTTGTTCAGGAAGGCTACAGGAGAATTTGGTGGAACGCCTTCCCTCAGCGACTATTGCGTCTATGCCTATGCTTCTGAAATTATTGGAGATTACGATACTGCAAATGATTTGATCCGACAGTTGGAGAATGTGGACAGCAGCTCGACTATCTTGAAGATTTGGAAGTATAGGATATTCAAGCGTCGTGGAGATTACAAGGATGCTTTAGTGTGCCTCGAACAATCTATAGATGACAGAGATTCTGAGGTGCTGGAAACGGTGGGCCAATCGGTGGCGTTGGCGCAGTCGGATTACTATGAGAGCAAGTCCTTGTTGTTGGATAAGGACAGAAGGCTCCAGCGTCAGATGAAATGGATGATTTTCCTGATAGCCTTGCTGGTGGTGGCATCAGGCTTGGGCATTTATTCGAAACGTAAGAAAATGTGGCAGCGTCAGGTGGAGGAAATGTCATTCATTAATGATGAAGTGAAGCAAAGGCTTAACGAGTCACTCCTTTGTGAGGCTGAACATTTGCGCTCCATAGATTCGCTGAAATCCGCGAATGAATTGGCTGAGAGGAATATACGAACCCTGTCGGAAAAACTTTCGGATGCTGCGGAAAAGGAGCAGATGTTGATGGTGCTGAGGGCGAAGTATGTCCAGGCGAACAAACGACAGTACACCCATATGAATGCCCTGTGCAGGCGGTATCTGGAATCATCCAAAACTTCCCGGAGCGGGAAGGATGAGATTTATGCTGAGGTCAAAGAGATTCTTGCGATATTGGATGAGCCGAACCAAAAGGAGCTTGAGTCTATGCTTGATGACAATCTCGATGGCATAATGACTAAGCTAAGGGCGGCGATACCGGATGCCACCGAGAAGGATTTCCGTTTCATCTCCTTCCTGATCCTTGGCTTCGACACCAAGACCATTGCCAGAATGATGGACTATAATGTGAATACTGTTTACACAAAGCGATACAACATTAAAGAAAAAATCGCAAGGCTAAACGACGAAAACAAGGCTCTTTTCTCAGAATTGATATCGTGATTGATGTAATTGTTTGATAGTCAACGCTTTGTTAATTACGATATATTGCTGGCGTTTGATTAATATGTTGATAATTAGTGGGTTAAGTGGGGTGAAGTGAGAAAATGAATCTCAATCTGTTTGTAACTAATTAAGAGTTAGGAAATTATAGTTATCGAAAGTGAAACTATTTTTCATTGTATAACCGATCTTTCTCCCGAACTTTGCAGTCGGAAATAAAACATTTTTTATGAGAAAGGTTATACTAATATTATTGTCATTGTTGACAGCTAACTTTGTGATGTATTCGCAAAACGAAGACATCAAACCTATTGTAGTTAAAGAAAAAACAACTCAAGGAACAAAGGAAAATCACGCTCCGGCGAAAGTTCAAGTTGAATGCTTCTATTATTCTTACACGAACAGTCTTGAGTTGTCGTTCCTGTCAAATCTCGGAACAGTGGATGTTGTGCTTGAGAATCAGACTACAGGAGAAATCCGGAACTATGTGGGGAATAGCGCCTCGGGACGGATGGTAATCTATGTTGAGCCTGATTCCGCATACAGAATGGACATCACAACAGAGAATGGCCGTAACTACTATTCTGTGTTCTTCACAGGCTGTGAGGAGTATGAGTGGTAAAACTAATACCTTCTTAATATTTTATTAACTAACTAATCATCAAAACAATGAAAAAGTTGATTTTGTCATTGGCCGCTGCCGCGATAATGGCAGCTGGCTTCGGAGCCTACAAGGCGTACAAATCCTATCAGCCAAAGGACAATCTTCTGGCTATGAATATTGAAGCACTTGCACAAGATGAAAACGGTGAACGTAAGAGAGGAGATGAGTATCATCGTGGATTATCGGGTACCAATTGGAAACTCTATGAGGTCTTATGTGTAGGCAGTGCTACTCAGGTGAACGAGAATAGCTATAAATATGAATGGAAATTTGATGCTGTTTCTGGATCGTACAATGTTGTGGTGAAAGCATCCTATTCTGGTGGAGGATCATCAGAGGAGAAGACTGAGACATATTACGAAACCACGTATTGGTATAGAGATGCATGTGGTAAAGGTTCTGGATTATGTCATGATGAAGCACCGAAAGGGCATCCTTGTGCGGAAAATAAATGATGACAAATGCGAGGACTTGATAAGGGAATAATCTGTGTTGTTGCCTTGACTCTATTGGTTGTCGTGATGCCGGTTGGGTGTTCCGATGAACAAAAGAAGAATGCGGCAACAATAAAAAGAGGTTTGGCTGAACCTATTCGTATTGAGATTTCGGATGCGAACACCCATAAGAATATCAATCTGGAAACGATATTTGACTCGGTGACTTTCGTCCCTCTTTCCAATGCTCCAAAGGCTGCGGTTTCTGGAATTAATCAGGCGATAGTGATTGATTCGACCATCTTGATTCTGGATCGGTATGGTTCCAAGTCAGTTAAGGCTTTTTCCTTGGCAGGAGAGTTCCTGGCAGACATCGGACATCGTGGTCGAGGTCCTGGTGAATATATTGAGCCTACAATGATGGAAGTGAATCCTTGTAAGGAAGTTGTGATTTGGGATCAGTTCAGACAACAACTACTTCACTATGATTTGGGCGGGAAATATATAAAGTCAAGGGAATACCCGTTCTTTAGTATGAAGTTTCATGAGTTTGATGATAACAATCTGATGTTCGTCAGTCTTAATTCTGACAATAAATCGTTCGTGAAGGATTATTCCCTTTTTGTGAGTGACAGTCTTGGCGTGGTGTCCAAGTATGGCCTTTACAGGAAAAAGAACACATATGAGACAATCTTGTATGACCATGATTTTTTTGAGAAGAATGGAGATGTGTTTTATCATCCGGTTTATTGTGATACGGTTTTTCGAATTAATGGTAATTTCGTTGCTGAACCGTATTGTTGGTTGGATTTTGGAAAGAAAACAGTTCCAGAAAGGCTTCGAGACATTCGGAATCGTAAGGAGATTCGGTCGGAGCAGTCCGGTGACCGATACTTTTTTATGATTGGTGATTTTTATATGTCGGACAATCATCTGTTCTTTGAATTTCTAAGGAGTCATCATAACTACCGCGTACTGTACACAAAGTCTAAGGATAAAGCCATCGTCTTTAATGCAACTTCAGGTTTTTTTCCAGTCCCGTTCAATAATTTTGTTGGCTCTACTGACAATGCTTTTATCGGCTATTTCTTCCCCGTAGAGTCCATTAGGCGGATGCAAGGCCTTGACCTGAACAATCGTGACGTTCTGGAAAAACAGTTCGGAAAGCGGATGACTGATTTAATGTGTTCGATGAAAAATGATGACAATCCGATACTCACCTTTTTCTATCCGAAAAGTGAATGGTAAGATTATATTTTTGCTCTTTCTGATCCTTCTCTTATCACCATCGTGCCGTCAGCAAAGACTGACAACGATGATGAACGACTTCAGTATGACGGAGATCAAATTCCCTGAAATGCGGCAGATGGTGATGGGAGAGGATTCTGTATCCATTGACCTTGACACAGTTCCCGTCCTTTTGGTTGTGTATAGGGATCCAGACTCGTGTGTTCCGTGTCAGCTTGACCACATGTATGACTACCGTAATATCATTGATTTTGGAAAGGAAGTCGGAGGAGAGTTTTCTCCTGTATTTATCTTTTCTCCGAAAAAGAAAAACGTTGATACGGTTTACATCACACTTTGCCGGACACGCTTTCGGCATCCGATATTCTTAGATGAGAAAGGACTATTCTATGCGGAGAATAAAAATATTCCTCAAGAGCCGTTGCTACATGTGTTCTTATTGGACAAGAATCGAAAGGTGGTCCTTTCTGGAGATCCGAGCCATAAACCACAATTGTGGGACTTGTACAAGAGGATCATTGTGACGATGTTAGATAATGGTGGAACAATGCCTTAGTAGAGCTATTGTAGGATGATCTATTCTCTGAAATATTGGAAGATGATGGTAGGGACGTTTGTCCTTCTGGCATTTCTCTGGGTTACTATATTAACCGTTGATGACTACTTTGGCAGGCCGGATCGGACATTCTTGGTGCTTTTGTTTTCCGTTGGACCGCTGATTGTCATTGGTTTGGCGGACCGAAAGGCCACTCTCAAAATTTCAACAATAGATATTCTTGCATTTGCTTGGTTCTCCTATTCCATCTTGAATGCACTTTTCTTATCGGAAAACCATTCGAAGGATGCATTGATTCCATTAACCACGACCTTTGTCTTGTATGCTATCCTTCGTTTGGTTTTACCGCAAGAAAGGTCATTGGACAAAATTCTTGTGGCTTGGATAGTTGTGTTCGGGCTTTATGAGTGCGTTGTCGGTTTATTGCAGTTGTATGGCTTTGAACGCTCCAACCACGCTGTGTTCCGGATCACTGGAACATTCTTTAACCCGGGTCCGTATTCAATATATGTCGCTACAATGCTTGCGATTTGTCTGGCGTACTGCCATAAAAGGTATAGAATATATTCGTTGAGAAATCACATAGGCGAGAAGTGCTGCGTACGTCTTGCCGGAAGTATGTTGGTTTTGCTTTGTACCGCAGGGGGTATTGTTGGCTTGATCACCATTCCCGCGACATTGAGCCGAACAGCATTTGTCGCGTTGGCTGTCGTGCTGTTAATCTTGTTTGGCCGACGTAATCCGAGATTGTTATTGGCGGTAATGGTTTTGGCGCTTGCGTTTGGGGCCGGGCTCTATTTCCTGAAGAAGGATTCGGCTGACGGACGTTTGCTGATGTGGATTGTTTCATTGAGGGCGATATGCGGCCACCCTGTGTTCGGAAGCGGCATAGGTGGCTTTCATAAAGCGTTTTCGGACAGTCAGAAGGAATATTTTATGGCCAATCCAGATTCGTCTTTTGCATCTGTTGCCGGAGCCCCGGAATATGCGTTCAATGATTTTCTCGAAGTCGGCGTGGAGCAGGGGCTTGTCGGGCTGCTTTTGTTCTCTTTGATCATCATTGTCTCAATATGTAAACTGCTCCGTGGAAAGAACGAGATCGGCTATGGATTGCTTGCATTGTCGGTGTGTGCTATGTTTTCCTACCCTTTCAGCCTTTTGCCTTTCAGGGTATTAGGCTGCTTGTTCGTGGCGCGTGCAGCCGCTTGGGACAAACGACCATTGATTATTATAGCGGGATGGCATAAGGCAGTTGTTTCAATAATGTCTTGTATGATATGCGTTTCTTTACTTATTCCGATAAACATCAGAATAAGGGATAAGGTCAATGCGGTAAAGGACTTTGCAATAGACAAGATCCTAAGAATCAAGACGGTCAATGACTTGCATCTGGAGCGGGCTAAGATCTTGTGCGATCATCCGAAGTATTTGTTCTGGCTTGGCAAAAGACTTAAGAATTCCGGCCGTTATGAGGAAAGTCTGGATGCGTTCAGACGTGGAACAGAGGTGAGCTGTGACAATATGTTTTATGTTATGATGGGGAATGTCTGTGCTTCTTTGAACAGATTCGACGAGGCTGAAGACCATTATAAGGTGGCTCATTATATGCAACCTTGCAAGTTGTACCCATTGTATCAGCTATTACTGCTGTATGAAAGTGAAGGACGGTTGGAAGATGCCAACCGATTGGCACGAGCGATATTGGATTCCAATCCTAAGGTAAGGTCTTCGGCGACCGATGAAATGAAAACCTACGCCTCTGAATTTTTGAGTGGGGGCGTAAAATGATGTTACAATGAAGAAAATATTATTATTCATATTATTGGCTTTTTGTGAGCTGTCCTGCTCTCGGTATTCTCCGAGGCTGGAGGCGGCGTTGTCTCTTGCGGGTGAGAACCGCGTGGAGTTGGAGAAGGTGTTGGAACATTACCAGAGGGACCGGAAGAAGTACAAGGCTGCTTGCTTCCTTATTGAGAATATGGTTGGGCGTTACACGTTGACCAACCAGAAACTGGACAGCCTTGACGCAGAGTTCTTTGATGCTGTCGGCAATCTTGACATCAGGTTCGAGGACACTGAGGTAAATGTCTATCTTGTGCAGATCAAGGTTAATGAGATATGGAATAGGGTGTTGGCAAAGTACGGCGATCCTACAAAGTACCATTATGGAAGATCGGATGATTTGCGGTCTGTCACAGCGGATTATCTGATTGACAACATAGATGAGGCTTTCGCCACCTTGGACTATCCTTGGACATCCCATCTGTCATTCGAGGACTTCTGTGAGTATGTCCTGCCGTATCGTTATGGAAGCGAGCCGCTTACGGAAGACTGGAGACATTATTTCCGCGAGCGTTATAAGTGGATCGCCGATTCTTTGGCGGGTAACACCGATCCAGTGGCGGTCTGTCGGCTGATCAATCAGGACATCTCTACTTGGTTCCTTCCGGCTGGGGGAGGACACATATTCAAGAATCATCCTCGGTCTTTGTCGGTGGATCAGCTTCGCAAGTGCCGTCTCAGTTCTTGTGTTGAGCAGGCGGCCGTAGCTTTGTTCGCTATGAGGTCGATGGGACTGGCGGTTGCTCACTGCACAATCCCGCATTGGGGTAACCGCAGCGCTGGTCACGACTTCAATGCTATTTTGACAAAGGATAATGAGTGGGCGGACTTCTCCGCAGCCAAGTTCAATCCCGGCGAGAATGAGATCGCGAACAAACCTCCGAAGGTATTTGTGAAGAAATTCTCAAGAAAGATGATGACGGAGGACGAATTGGAAATTGTGAGGCGTTTTGATTTCCCTTATGCCGGTTATCAGGATGTCACCTCGCATCTTGTCAAGACTTCTGATGTCACGGTCAGGATTCCGGATTCTTTAAAGAAGGATGTATCTGTGGTTTACCTGTGTGTGTTCAACAACAAGAGATGGATCCCGGTCACATATTCATATTCCCGGAACGGCAAGGCTAAATTTGCCGAGATGGGACGAAGGATAGTCTATCTGCCTCAATATTACAAGGATGGTCGATTCTTACCGGTGAGTGACCCGATATTCCTTGAGAAGGATGGGAGGCAACATCCAGCGGTCGCCGACAGTGTTCATCCGGTTTCAAGAATGGTGCTGACCAGGAAATATGGCCGCTTCAAGTACCAGCTTGGCTATGCGGGAGAGATGGTCGGAGCCAGATTCCAAGGTGCGGATAATCCTGATTTTGAGAATGCTGTCACATTGTTCACGATTGACTCTCTGCCGGATTCCAAAATGGACACTTTTGCGGTTGCTCCAGTCAAGTGCCGCTATGTGAGATATTTATATCCTGACATTTTTGCGAGAGGCAATGCCGGCAATGTCGCGGAGATCGCTTTCGTAGGAGAGGACGGGAAACCGCTCCAAGGAAAGTACATTGGAATCAAAGAGGCTAATGCAAGCAACATCCGCACTGTTTTTGACGGAAACACAAGGAATTATCTGAGGGTGTACCAGTCAGCGGATTCCACGGCGGTGTTCCCTGGCAATGTGATAGTTGTCGATTCTCCCAAGCCGATATGGGTAGGACTGGATCTGGGTGGGGAGCGTACTGTGACAGGAGTCGCATATTGTCCAAGGAATGACTCGAACAATATTTATCCTCATTGCACCTACGAACTGTTCTGTTGGGATGGCGGTTGGAAATCTTTGGGCCAACGGACCGGCCAAAAGGATTCCCTTGTCTATGAGAACGTCCCTTCAGGATGTCTTTATATCTTGCGTAATCGTACTGAAGGTAAGGAGGAAAGGCTGTTCACTTACGAGAATGGCAAACAGGTTTGGTGGTGATTTGTGGATGATGATGAGACATATCATATTCAAAATCTTTCTCGTGGCGGTTGGTGTGATTGCCGCTTTTGCTGTTGCGTTGATTTTCTTTTTTGACAGCTTCACGGTTAAAGGCGATTCTATGGAACCTACATTCCATAACGGGCAGCGTATCTATGTGAACAAACTGCTGATGGGAGCCAGAATCTACAGAAACTATGACTTCTCAAGTACCAAATTGTCTTCTTTCAGGATGCCGGGACTTAGGAAATTGTCCGTAGGCGATATCGTGATATTCAATTATCCGTTCGTCTGCAGTAAAGATACGATTGGTTTTAAGATCAATTATGTCTATGCCAAGCGGTGTCTAGGGGCGCCTGGAGACTCGGTCCGGATAAAGGACGGCTTTTACCGTGACGAGGAGGAGCGGATTGTCGGTGAGAGTGAGTACCAGTACAGGCTTCATAATATCCCGGACAGTTCACTTATGAAGGTTAAAGGGTGTTATTATGCGATGAATGGATGGAACGTAAAGTATTTCGGCCCCATTTACGTTCCTGGGAAAGGAGATAAGGTCACAATTGGAGAAACTGATTTTCTTTGGTACAGGAAGTTGATCAAATATGAAACCGGATTTATGCCGGCAATTGACAGTCAAGGACAGGTCTCTCTTGATGGCAAAATTCTGAAAGAATACACCTTCAAAGGCAACTGGTATTTCCTTGGCGGAGACAACGTCTTGAATTCGCGCGACAGCCGCTACTTCGGCCTTGTGCCGGAAGAGTACATTGTCGGGATCGTGATCCGATGAGAAAAATTTACTGCCTTGATGCATATTCCGTAAATATTTGGTAAATTAGCGAACACTAAAAGGTTAGAACACGATGAACCTTAACCATAGAATAACCACGGTGTTAGTCGGCATATTCATTCTCCTTCTTGGGACGGTGCCTCTTTGGGCGCAGCGGCGGATGTCGCTTCCGGAGGCGATCGGGACGGCGCGGAGCCAGTCTGTGGCGGCGCTGGAGGCGAAACACGAAAGGTGCTATGGCGGAAATGCTGTCTCTTTAAGAGCCGCTTGTGCAAAGTCGAATGATCTTTTGAATTGTGCTGACTTTGCGGGAAATTGTCCGTGATATTGTTTTATAAGCATTTGTGGAATTAATTGATTTATAGAATGAGACGTTTTATTCTTTTAATTACCCTATTCTTCATGGGTTATGGAGTATCTGCTTCGAGTTTTGACAATGCGCAGGACACGTTGCATGCTTCTGTGGTCAGAGGGGAACGTAGCGCACGCTCCATCGTCAAGGATGCGGCGCGTGATTTCTCTAAGAACTATGCTGATTATTACGCCTCATTCTTGATCATACGGACCATTAAGTGCGACGGGAAATACAGAGAGGTGCAAGGCGCTGTGGGCGTGTTCGCCTCTCTGGATTTCAACCAGAAAACAAACACAAAACTCTACTGGGATGACCGAAACGCAATGGGAAGACTGTACGTCTGCGACACTTTTGTCAGCGAGAGTCTTTTCGCTGACAAGAATGAGGTCAATCCGGTCTTGAGTGTTAACTCGAAAGGCCAGACTAATGGGGTGGACGCACTTAAGGTTAATTATGTCAACTACTTCGATGTGTCTGCCCTGGACCGGAAAAGAGCCGTTGAGATATTCTCGCCCCTGAACCCCAAGATGGTAGGCGGCTACAGCTACAAGAGTTACGGCACCGCCAAGGTAGGCGGCAGGGATGTCCGTGTCATCAATTTCCGCTCGAATGCCAAAGAACTTTCCATCAAGGAGAGGATCCTGTGTTCAGGACAGTTGTTCATTGACTATGACGGGCGGGTTCAAAAGATTGTGGTGAAAGATATGGATGACAGGTTCACAAGATATGTCAGGAACTTTTCACCGATGTCCCTTGCCACCCCGTACACCTACACGATAACCTACGGTGAGAAGAACGGAAAAATCTACTCCGAGAGCATAAGACAGGAATTGTCATGGAGAGTACCAGAGGGCGGTGCCGAAGACCTTTACTGCGCTGAGACAAACCCTTTCCGCAACCCGTTCAAGAATCGTGTCGAGACGGATTTCATGATGAAGTTCTCGGAACCTCGGATGCTCAAGTCCGGAGAGGAGCATGGCGAGGCTACTCCGGCGTACAGTATCTTGTGCTACAATGATTCACGTGATTTCAACTTTTGGAAGCGGATACTCTCAAAGGAGATTGATTTGGTTCGATTCATGAAGGACACGGGAACAACGTGGGACATCCTTTGCGGACAGACTCAGACGCGGCAGGAGAGAGACCTTGTTGTCCGCTGTGGGAACGATGATGCCAAGGTGTTAAAGGAGAAGAAGAAGTTGGACGCGAAAGCTTCCAGGGCGAGGAAAACATATCAGTTATTATTCAAAAAAGACTATACAGATGGTTTCAAATAGTCATAGATGCCTTATTCTTGGCAATAAAGTTTTAATAGTCATTGTATTGTCAACGCTGCTCGGACTCTTGTCCGCATGCACCGGAAGTGACAGTCCGTACGATAGCGTCGAACACTTCGGAAAAGAGAACATAGTTCGCACATCCTTGGTGTTTGACACCTTGAGGCTGGATGCCCAATATACATCCCTTTCCGGACAGTGGCACATGAAGGACAGCCTCTTGTGTTTCGTCGATGAATATGCCGTCGGGATCAAGGAGTATGACCTCAGTGGTCACTTCATGGGGGAGCATATCCGCCAAGGGAAAGGTCCTGAAGAAGTCCTGGCCGCCTCTTTTATCTCGACGTTCGACAAGTCCACGGGAGATTTCATCATGCAGGACTCGAACTGTTTCATCCATAGGTTCTCGAAAGACTATAAAAAACTGTTCTCATTGAACCAGGCCTGGTTCACCGCGCTGAGTCCGAACTATGGAGATCTTGGAAACAAAGGTTGGTCTGACCTTTACAATCATCCCGATCCTGAAGTCCCGGAAATGTACGAGTACAATTTTGAGTGCAATAGAATGCAGGCGATCGACTCCGCTGTGATAATCCCGACCATCACCGAGCACGTAAGTTACAACGGTTACGAGAAGCGGCAAAGCAAAGGATTCTGGACAGACTCCTACATATTCATCCGTTTCCGTCCTGAGGTGGTTGAGTCTAGTAAGGTGATATTCGGCCATTATCCGCCTGTCTATCACAAGAGAAACATCCCGGTGTTCTCAAAATATGACTTCTATGCTGAGAAGGATGGCCTTGCCGTCACTTTCGCCGCCGATCCGAGAATATTCCTGATGGACTATGACGGCAATGTCACCGGCTCGTTCGGCTTTTCTGAGAAGGGTATCTCTGGAAAGTACCCTGAAACCACATCTTTCGAGGAATACGAATCCAAGTGCAAGAAAATGAGGAAAGAACACGGTTATTATGACAGGCTTGTCAAATGCGGTGACTACATTTTCCGGACCTGTCGCTTGGACAAGGCCGCCGGGACAATTCTCCAGATTTATGATGGAAACTATAATCTTGTCGGACGGGTTCCAGTCAGTGACGGTTTTGAAGTGATTGGTGAATATGATGGCACCTATTACGCTTACGACAGCCTTGATCTGGATTCAGAGCAGTTTGTCTTTCTAAGTTTCAAGATATAATCATATTATGCGATATCATTCATTGGCTCTTGATATAAGAAGAGTGGCTCATTTGCTAATGTTTCTACTCTTAATGAGCAATTATTGTTTTGGACAGGAAAGAGATTCAACATCCCGATATAATCCTGAACTAAGGTTCTTGGAAAAAAGAATCATCGATTATGGGCATATAAAAGCGAAAGATCAAATTACTATAAATGTGCAATTTGAAAATGCTGGGTTGGCCCCATTATGTATATTAGGTGTAACAACGACATGCAATTGCACAAAAGCTCAGAAATGCGCATATTCCGTAAATATTTGGTAAATTAGCGAACACTAAAAGGTTAGCACACGATGAACCTTAACCATAGAATAACCACGGCTGCGGTCGGCATATTCATTCTCCTTCTTGGGGTGGCGCCTCTCGGGGCGCAGCGGCGGATGTCGCTTTCGGAGGCGATCGGGACGGCGCGGAGCCAGTCGGTGGCGGCGCTGGAGGCGAAGCACGCCTTTGTTTCGACCTATTGGGCGTACCGATCCTATCAGGCGAGCCGACTGCCGTCGCTTGTGTTGTACGGCAACCTGATGAACTTCGACCGCTCGCTCACCTTGCTGCAAAGCTACGAGGACGGCTCCTTCCGCTACGCCAGCACCTACAACCTCCAGAACAGCCTCGGCCTTCAGGTCGCCCAGAACATAACCTTCACCGGCGGAAGGCTTTATGTCTATTCCGACCTTTCCCGCATCGACCAGTTCGGACTCAACAAGAAACTGACCTGGTACTCCCAGCCTGTCACGGTCCGCTACGTCCAGCCGCTTTTCTCCTACAACCAGTTCAAATGGGACAAACTCATTGAGCCTAAGGAATATGAACGTGGCCGCCGCCGCTACGTCGAGTCGATGGAACAGGTCACGATAAATGCCGTGTCGGCATATTTCTCGCTCGTCCAGGCCCTGAAGAACCAGGAGGTCGTGAAGGCGAACTACGAGAACACCGGGAAGATGCGCTCCGTGGCGGCGGAAAGGATGAGACTTGGAAGCGTCACGAGGGCGGAATATCTCCAACTGGAACTCCGGGCTCTCAACGACAGCATCTCGATCGGAGAGAGCCTTGTCAACGTGCGTCAGGCGCAGATGTACCTTAACTCGATTCTGGGCTATGATGAGTCCGTGGAGGTGGAACCGGTGGTGGACGATGCCCTGCCGGACATTCTGATGGACTACGGTCTGGTGATGGAAAAGGCACTGAAAAACTCGACGTTTTCCCTTGACAATCAGATAAATGAATTGAACGCCGCCTCGAATGTGGCGAAGGCCAAGGCGGACAGAGGCATCTCGATGAGCCTTAACGCCCGCTTCGGCCTGTCCCAGACCGGCAATGGCCTGCCGGATGTCTATAAGGATCTTCTGAACCAGGAGGTTGTGGGTTTGACTTTCAGCGTGCCGATCTTCGACTGGGGACTTGGCAAGGGAAAGGTGCAGAAGGCCAAGGCCGCCGAGGAGGTCGTCAAGGCGCAGAACCTCCAGAGCGAGAACGACTACCGCAGGAAGATATTCACCGCCGTCGGCCAGTTCAACAACCAGCGTCAGCAGTGCATGGCTTCCCGCAAGGCGATGGAGATAGCCTCCGAAAGGTACGAGCTGATGATGGACAAGTTCAGGCGCGGCTCGGCCACGGTGACCGACCTCACCAACGCCCAGAACGACAACGAGTCAGCGATGGCCAAATACATCACCGACTACTCCAACTTCTGGACCTACTACTACACCCTCCGGAAGTACGCCCTCTACGATTTCATCACGGGAAAAGACATCGACGTCAACGTCAAGGAAATGGTTGAATGATTCAGAATCCATGAATATGCTAAATACATCAACTGTTATGAATAGGCGAAAGGCTATACTGCTGTTATCAATACTATTGATAATGAGCTGCTCAGAATCAAGAGATTCAATCACCGCCAAGGTCCCGGTGGAGTTCGGCAACACGGTGAATCCGTTGGCGGAAGTTGTCAAGTCGGTTGAGATTGTTCCGTTAGAGGCTGATGACGAGCATCTTTTGGGCTCATCTGTGGATCTGAATGTCACGGAGGATTCCTACATTGTGACAGATTATCTGAATGGGAACATTTTCAGATATTCACATGACGGACGTTTCCTAAATAATATCGGCCACCGTGGGAATGGCCCTGAGGAATATGTCCACATCAACGACGTTCAGTACCGAGACTCGACCCTCTATGTGTTTTCTGTCCCTTCCAGAATCCAGCGTTTCTCTTTGAGTGGATCCATGCTTGATTTGAAGTCCTTGAATGAATTGGATCTGGGAGCGATGTCATGGATTACGGATGAAGGGGTCCTGACATATTATGGCTATGGGTCCGGTCGTGAGACCCGGTTCTCATTGTTGTCTGATGAAACCAGAGTGGATTTCTTCCCGTCAAAGGAGAAGGTGATGAACTATACTCCCACCGTACAGATATTCTCTGAATCAGGCGATTCGGTTTTTGTCGTCGACTCATATTCTGACATTATAAAAGTTTACAGCAAAGGGCTGATGAGTGACGGTCCTTGCTTCGATTTCGGCAGATATGCGATTCCAAAGACCTTCTATGAGTATGATGACTCGTTCGCGGCGATGGATCATCTTCTTGGAAGTGAATTCGCTATGCTCAGCCAATATCTTTGTGATGGTGACACGCGTCTTGTCATTATCGCTCTCCAGAAACAGGCGATGCAAAGCAACTACTGTGGCTTGTATGCTGACGGACAATGGCGCTGGTTTAAGGCCGGTGAAGTAGGGCTGGATGTCTTGGCCAATGCGTTCCGCCAGATAAAGGATGGTGCTTTGTACTGTCTGCTGGATCCGTCCCTGATCAGCACCTTCCCCGCCACGCTCCTAAAAAAAGCCTCCAACCCGGAAGCCCTTGATCCCCTTGGCAAAGATGGCAATTACGTCATCGCAAAACTGAATCTTTTGTAACCAATCAGTTCAACCACAAATCAATAACATTATTATTAAATTGAGCATTATGAAAAAATTTTTTAAAGTATTGTTGGCAGTTTTCGCGCTGATTTCTATATGTTTAGCTACCTCCGCTGTTCTTAAGGCTGGTCCAGAAGACCAAACTGATTTTGACAGCAATGATAGTAATTATTGTGTGTACCAAACAATGTCGCATTGCCCAGGTGCAGGTCTGAATTATGCATGCAAAATTTCGGCGACGGCTGAGGCTTGCCGAAGGTATGCCTGTTGTCAGCCGTTTTGATTTCTAACGAATGAAGGGTTAAGTTGAACTGATTGGTTATAATTATGCGTAATATTGTGTTAAGTTGGATTATGTTTGTATCACTGATGTCTTGTAAAGATGACGGGGTACATCCAGTGGCGATTGAGGATGGAATGTATGTGATTGATCGTCATGGCCTGGTAGAGAATTATGCTCCGGATTTTTCCAAAAATAAGATATACGTGTACATGATAACGGGATGCATGAATGAATGGTTGAGTAGGACTCCTCGTGGAAAGATTGAAAGGATTATGGATGATAATCCGGATTGGGAACTTTTGGTGTATGTTGATGGTAGTGTGAAGGACACGTCAAAGGTTCGGGCAAAACTGGAACAGTATGATTGCAACATACCAGTGATTGTTGACACGAAGGGCATGTTCCGCAAGCTGAATGGAATGAAGGAAGTGATCCTTTGGGGAGGCATCTATGATAAGAATGATGTTATGATAGGTGTCGGTGTAATTGGTGATGGACTAAGTATGTTTGACTCCGAATTTGAAAAAGCAAAGCGAAGAATATATGAGAGGAACAGGTAATCGTTTCTGGTTAATAATAACGATGGTATTTGTTGCCATAGATATAGTTTTATTAATTGCAGTAGGAAGAATTCGCAAGAGCGATTCAACAATATCGACAATGTTTTGGGAGCGTCAAGGACAAATTGAGGAGATAATGGAGGCTTTCATTGAAACCGACGAGTGGAGAATCAGAGGCTTTTTAGATGATCAAGATGCCGCAAAGGAGAGGGACTCATGTTTGATTATGATAATACCATTGTATCCTTGTTCTGCATGTTTGGATCGAGAGAGTCTCTTCTTTAAAAATTTTGCCGAGTTAGGACTTGTCAAGTGCCACATTTTTGTCCCGGATAATAGATTTCGGGACGCTAAGGCATTATTCTCTAAAACAAAGAATTTATTTATAAGCCCATATTCCACGCATACACTGAATGATATGTATTGGAGTAATTCGGAAAAAATCATTTATTGTTTGCAGTCAGGAAACTATATAACGAACATAATGATAACCTCGAAATATTCAGAAAGTGCTTCAGAACATTATTTCAAGCATATTCAAGAATTATTGATAAGTGGTAACAAATGCGATATGTAATTAGCGTTTCTTCATTATTGGGAATGATGGAATAATTCAGAATCCATGAATATGAGAAAGAATATCCTAGTGTCTATTGGTGTCTGCGGTCTAGTCATGATGGCCGTGGCCTGCGGAGGAAACAAAAAGACGGAGGACGTGGAGGACGGGAAACTGACCTACACCCCTCAGATAAACGAAGTCACTGTCGTGAAATTGGAAAGGAAGGATTTCGCCCGTCAACTCTTGTCCAACGGAAAACTTGTTGCCGGACGGAAAAGCGCGCTGCAGTTCAGGACAACCGGAAAAATCGCGGCGATAAACGTCCGGAATGGTGAATATGTCTCCTCAGGTGCCGTCATCGCCACCGTTGACCGTCCCGACTTGAAACTGTCGCAGGAATCCTCCCGGCTTTCGCTCCAGAAGGCCGAGCTGGATTTGTATGACTATCTTGTGGGACAGGGATATTCCGCCGGGGACACCACCTCGGTCCCCGCCGACCTTTTGGCCATGGCGAAGATGAAATCCGGCTATTCCGCCGCCAAGAACGATTTCGCGCGCTCGTCCTACGAGATCGCCGGAACGGTTCTCCATGCCCCGTTCTCCGGGCGTGTCGCTGACATCAAGCAGAAGCCGTTCGACCAGAGTCCGTCCGGTACTTTCTGCACGATTGTGGACGACAGTGTGCTGGAGGTGGATTTCTCGGTGATGGAGTCGGAATATTCATTCCTCTCCGTCGGTCTGCCGGTGAGGATCCGTCCGTTCGCTGACGAGACCAAGGAATATTCAGGGAAAGTCACCGCCATCAATCCTCTCGTGGATGAGAAGGGGCAGATCTCCGTCACCGCGCAGGTCCGGAACGACGGCTCGCTGATCGATGGAATGAACGTCCGTGTGATCGTGGAGAGGATGATTCCGGGACAGCTTGTCGTGCCTCGCAGCGCGGTGGTGATCAGGGACAATCTGGACGTGCTGTTCACCTGCACGGATGACGGCAAGGCACATTGGACTTATGTCACGATACTTTATTCCAATGGTGAGTCCTACGTGGTCGAGGCCAACAAGGACAGGAACGCCGAACTGAACGAAGGCGACCAGGTGATTGTCTCCGGCAATCTCAATCTGGCGGACAACTCTGATGTGCTGGTAAAAAGGTAGGCAATGCTGAAACATCTGATAGACAGACCGATAACCGTGACGATGATAACCCTTGTCATCGTTGTTCTGGGCATTGTCAGCATACGTCTGCTGCCAGTGTCGTTGGTTCCGGATGTGGACATCCCGTACATAACCGTGCAGGCCACATCCTCGGAACTTTCGGCCAGAGAGATGGACGAGAGTGTGCTGAAGCCTCTGCGCCAGCAGCTTATCCAGATCAACGGGCTTGAGGACATCGTCAGTGAGGCGAAGGACGGCAGCGGGACGATCCGGCTTACGTTTAACCACGGTTCGGACATCGATTATCTTTTCATTGAGGTCAACGAGAAGATTGACCGGTCCATGTCCAGCCTTGGCGACATCGCCCGGCCTAAGGTCTTGAAGGCCAGCGCCACGGACATTCCGGCGTTTTTTGTGAATATTACTTCTTCGGTCGCTGAGCCTGTCGAACCACAAGCTCAGGGACCGCCTCAGAATCGGTCGCTGAGCCCGTCGAAGCGCACCGAGCCTGAGGCCCAATCGGACTTGTTCCCCGTAACCGAGTCCTTCTCCCAGATGAGCCGCTTCGCACGTGACGTGATCAGCAAACGCATCGAACAACTCTCCGAAGTCGCCATGGTAGATGTCAGCGGCCTTGTCAGTGACGAGATTCTCATAATTCCGGATGAGTCCAAGCTACTCCAGGCAGGGATGACAATGAATGAGTTCGAGAGTTGTGTCAAGAGTTCCAACATCCGCCTTGGCAGTCTCACAATCCGTGACGGAGAGTACCGCTACAATGTCAAATTCGATTCCCGGGCTTCCTCCAGTGAAGACATCGCCAACCTCTGGTTCAAGAAGGAAGGCCGCCTTCTTCAGATAAAAGACGTCGCCAAGGTCGTCGTCCACCCGGCAAAACGAACCGGCCTCGTCCGCTCGAACGGAGAGGATGCCGTGTGTCTTGCCGTCATCAAGCAGAGCGAGGCGAAGATGTCGGACCTGAAGTCGGCCATGAACGGTCTGATGGACAGTTTCCGGAACGACTACCCTCAGTTGAGCTTCGAGATCACGAGAGACCAGACCCAGCTTCTTGAATATACCATCAACAACCTGCTACAGAACATCGTGGTCGCCCTCCTTCTGGCGAGCGTCATCATATTCCTCTTCATGAGGGACTTCCGCTCTCCGGTGCTGGTGATCCTGACGATGCCGGTGGCGCTGATATTCTCGATGCTCTGCTTCTATGCCATCGGATTGACCCTGAATATTATATCCCTCTCCGGTCTGCTTCTCGGAGTCGGAATGATGACTGACAACACGGTCATCCTTGTCGATAATATAACCGGCCGCTGGCAACGTGAAGGGAACCTGCGCTCCGCTGTCCTTGAGGGCACGAAAGAGGTGAGGGGAGCGATGCTCAGCTCCGTGCTGACAACCTGCGCGGTGTTCATTCCGTTGATATTCATGAGCGGCATCGCCGGGGCGATGTTCTACGATCAGGCTATGTCGGTGACCATCGTGCTGCTGACCTCCTACATCGTGACCATCCTTGTGATTCCGGTCTATTATTACTGGTGGTTCAAGGGTTCGGATGGTTTCCGTCCGAGTCCGCTTTTGGAGAAAATCAACTTTGACGAACCGATCCGCCGCTGGGACGACAAACTTATGGAATGGTTCATCCGGCACAGGCCGGTCGCCTGGGGCCTTCTTGCCGTCTCGACCGTCGGGCTGGTGTTCTGTTTCCTGGAGATGCCGAAATCCCGTCTGCCGGAGATGACCCAGACGGACGCGATAATGAAGATTGACTGGAACGAACACATTTCCATTGAACGTAACACGGAGCGGATCAGGGATTTAGAGAAAAAACTGACCGGAAGCGTGGAGCAGATGACGGCTCTTGTCGGTTCTCAGCAATTCATTCTGAGTCATAGTGGTGACCAAGGAATTTCCGAAGCGTCCATCTACGTCAATTGCAAAGATGCCGGCACATTGAAAAAGGTGCTGGGTGAATTAAAGGATGAGGTGGAGAATGAATATCCGGAAGCGGTATATTCATTCGAAGCTTCAGGGAATATCTTCGACATGGTTTTCGCCCGGAACGAGGCTCCGCTCGTGGCGCGCCTTCGCCCAGTGAGGAACAGGGAGGTTGAGGTCGAACCGTTGAGGAATATGCTCTCCGAGGTCAGGGAAACGTTGCCTGGAGTGACCGTGGCGGATCCTCCGGTAAAGACTGACGCTCTGTTTGTCGCTGATCCTGACTTGCTTGCGCTTTATGATGTCGGTTATTCGGAACTTGTGTCGATTCTGAGGAACTCGCTCAATGAGAACCGTCTGTTCAACATTGTCCAGGGAACCAGCACTGTTCCGGTCGTGACAGGCTCCAACGCCGCCGGACTTTCGGAGATCCTGCATGGCACTTTCATCGAAAAGAAAGGCCTTGACGGGGAGACATCCAGGATTCCGGTTTCAAATCTTATGCGGCAAACCTTTGCCGAGGATTTGAAAACTTTGGTCGCAGGCCCGGAGGACAATTACTACCCTTTGGCTCTCGATGTTCCGTCGAAGGACGTGAAACATGTGATGGCCGCGGTGAGTGACGTCGTGCGAAAGAATGGTGACTTCGAGGTCGGCTATTCCGGTTCCTGGTTCTCCAACAGCAAGATGATCGATGAGATGATCATCATAATGCTGGTCGCCATAATCCTGCTCTATCTGATTCTGGCCTCCCAGTTCGAGTCTCTGGTCCAGCCGCTGATCATCCTTTCGGAGATTGTCGTGGATGTCTCTGTGGCGTTGCTTGTCCTGTGGATTTTCGGGGTCAGCATAAACTTGATGTCGATGATCGGCCTTATTGTCATCACCGGTATTGTCATCAATGACTCCATCCTGAAGATAGACACGATCAACCGGATGCGCAAGGCCGGCGAAAGTCTTGAGCGTGCTGTCATTGATGCGTCCTCGCTTAGGGTGAAGGCTATCATAATGACCTCATTGACAACCATTCTGGCCGTCTGCCCGTTCCTGTCAAGAGGAAGTATGGGAGCTGACCTTCAGTACCCGATGTCCCTGGTGATCATCGCGGGAATGCTTGTCGGAACCCTTGTCAGCCTGTTCGTCGTGCCGGCGTTGTATTATTCGATCTACAATGGAAGAAAGAAAAAATAGACTTTCTCCATTTTCGGTCGTTCTGATTATGGTGGCGCTGTCCCTTGTCGGGCTGGCGGCGTTGCCGCGTCTGAACATCCAGTACACACCGATGACGGAAGGCCGTACGGTCTATGTATCTTTTTATTATCCCAACGCCTCTGCGGAAATCATTGAAAGCGAGGCGACATCCAAGATTGAAGGAGTCTTGGCGGGGATACGCGATGTCACAGACATTTCCTCTGTTTCACGTAAAGGTTCAGGCTCCGTTTCTGTCAAGTTCCGCAAAGGCTCGGACATGGACGCGGCGCGCTTCGAGGTCGCCTCGGCGATCAGGAACGTTTACCCAAGCCTTCCTGATGAGGTCTCCTATCCGGGAATATCCTTGTCTGGCGGCGGACGGGTCTCGCGGATATCCTATCTCGTCAAGGGCGGGATCCCTTCCCGGGAGATTTCCAAATATGTCAAAGAACACGTCCTCAGCCATTTGGCCGCCATCCCGGGAGTGGACAAGGTCAATGTGGACGGCGGTGTTCCTTTCCAGTGGGTGATCACGTTCGACGCCGACAAGATCCAGTCCGTAGGAGTCACCGCCGATGAGATCGCATCGGCCTTCAATTCATATTACCGTGAGGAAATCCTCGGAATGACGGAAACCTCTGAAGGATTGATGACGGTGCGTCTTAAAGAAGCCTCGGACAAGGATTTCGGATCGATTCCCGTAGGTAATTTCAAAGGCCGTGTGATTCACATCGGGGACGTTGCCCAGTGGCGCTATGAGGAAGCGGTGCCGTCAAGTTACTATCGTGTCAACGGTTTGAACACCATTATTTTGACGGTGGAGATAGCTTCTTCGGCCAACCTGTTGACTGTCGCTTCCGCCGTCAAGGAAAGGATGGCGGAGCTTCAGAAAGGCTTCCCTTCGGAAATCACCGCCGGCATCGCCTACGATTCCTCTGAGTATGTCAGCGAGGAACTCAGCAAAATCTATGTCCGTACCGCCCTCTGCATCTTGATTCTGTTGATGTTCGTGTTCTTGATCAACAGGTCGTGGCGGTATATGCTGATCATTGTCTTCACTTTGACGGTCAATGTGTTGACCGCCTTGATGATCTACAGTTTGGCAGGTCTTCAGATCCACATCTACACCCTTGCCGGAATCACGGTCTCTCTCGGAATAATCATCGACACCTCGATCGTGATGATCGACCACTACGCCCATTTCAAAGACCGGAAGGCTTTCCCGTCCATCCTTTCGGCCGCGGCCACGACTGTCGGCGCATTGATGATGGTCCTTCTGCTTCCGGAAAAGGAAAAAGCCAACCTCGTGGACTTCATCTGGGTGATTGTCATTAACTTGGGTTTGTCGCTGATCATCTCCTACCTGTTCATCCCGTCGCTGATGGAATATATTCCTGTAAGAATGTCGGGTGGCAAGTCTGGGCGTTCCACAAGGAAGCTCCGCCGGATCCTGCGTTGGAACAGGTTCTACGCTTCCTACATCGGCTGGGGGGTGAGGCATCGTTGGGTGTATGTCCTTTTGTTCATCGTGGCGTTTGGAATCCCGCTCTGTCTGCTCCCTACCCGTCTGTCTGATTATGACAAGGACAAGGCGGACAGGTTCGACAGATTTCTGGACAAGATTGTCACCTGGAAACCTTACGACAGGAACCGTCAGTTGATAGACAAGATAGCCAGTTCCTCCTTCGGTCTGTTTTACAAATCCTTGAACCGCTCCAATTTCTACCGGGTGCCTGAAAAGAAACGCCTGATCATCAATGCCGGCATGCTTGAAGGCTGTACCGTGAACCAGTTGAATGATGTCGTGAGGGCGATGGAGAATTATCTGTCGAAGTTCGATGAGATCTCCGTATTCACCACGTCGATATATTCCTACGACAACGCCGAGATTTCGGTGGAGTTCAAGCCTGAGTTCGAGAACTCCGGTTTCCCTTCCGTGCTCAAGTCCGAGGTCACGAGGATGGCGATCAATTTCGGCGGGGCGAACTGGAGGGTCTCCGGAATAGACGACAATAATTTCAACAACAACATCGTCTCGTCCTCCAAGAGCAACCGCATCTCGCTGAAGGGCTACAACTATCAGGAACTCAGCCGATATGCCGAGAAGCTGATGGCCTATCTCTCCACAAACCGCCGTGTCCAGGGCGCGGAGATCTGGTCGGGAGGTTGGAACGGCCGCCCTTCGATTGAGTTTGTGCTGGATTATGATTTTGGGCGGATGACGCTTGCCGACATCAATCCTTACGCCTACTACAACGCTCTGGGATCCTTACTGTACGAACGGAAGATCGGAACTTCTGAATATGATGGTGGAGCCGTCGATGTTGTCCTCCGTTCCTCGGATCTGGACAGATACGATCTCTGGCACGTTCTTAACTCTCCGATAGATGTCGGTCAGAAGAAAATGACGCTTTCGAGTGTCGGGGGCATCGACAAGCAGCGGACAGGTCTGACAATCAGAAAGAGCAACCAGTCCTACGAGCTTGTTGTATGCTACGACTTCATCGGTAGTTGGGAACTCAGCCGTTCCCTCTCCCAGAAGGCGGTCAAGTACATGAACGATGAGGCCCTTCCGATCGGTTTCAAGGCCGAGGTTCCGGGCTGGGGCTGGTTCGACACCGCCAAGCAGCAGTACGCCTGGCTGCTGTTTTTGATTCTTGCGGTGATGTACGTGATGCTTGCGATGACATTCGAGTCGTTCCGTTACCCGCTCGCCGTGATCTTCATGGTGCCGGTCTCTTTCATCGGCCTCTTCCTTGCCTTCGGCCTATCGGACTTCTCCTTCGATCAGGGCGGTTTCGCCGCCTTCGTGATGCTCAGCGGCATAGTCGTCAACGCCGGCATATACCTCATCACCACCTACCAGTCCCTCCTCAGTGCATCGGTCCCTGAGCCTGTCGAAGGGACCACCTCTGTGACTAAACAAACTCACCGACCAGCCGAAGCGGCCAACATCCGCCTCTACGTCAAAGCCTACTCCCGCAAGATCAACCCGATCACCCTCACCATAGTCTCCACCATCCTCGGCCTCCTCCCGTTCCTGACCGACGGCCCCGAGGAAGTCTTCTGGTTCGACTTCGCCGTCGGCACCATCTCCGGCATGCTCTTCTCCATACTCGCCGTGATATTCATCCTCCCGATCTTCTGCGTTAAGCGCAAATAGGATATGGCCATGCGCTATTTTTGTGATGCTGAGAAGAAAAAATCGCAAGATTGGATGGTGAAAACAAGGCTCTTTTCTCGGAATTTATACCGTGATTAATGCAATTACTTGACAGTCTGTACTTTACTAATCGCGATATGTTACAAGTATTTGATTAATGTATTGAAAATAAGCTGATTAAACCGTGCGAAATGAGAACGTGAAGCTCGATTTGTCTGTAACAAATTAAGGATTAGGAAATTATATTTGCCAAAAGTGAAACTGTTTTCCATTACCATATCAATCCTTTTGCCTAACTTTGCAGTTTGCAGTCGGAAATAATACGTTTTATTATGAGAAAGGTTGTAGCATTATTATTGGCCATTGCGCTGTCTCCGGTAGTAATGGCTCAGGATCGGAATGTGCGGTTGGATTTGTTCGGGGCCGCCAATGTGGTCGGTGCCTCTTATGACGCAAGGTTCAAAGGGGATTCGGGTTTGGGTTTCGCGGTCGGTGTCGGGTACGGTTTCGGCATCGGGAACTGGTACGAGATTCATGGTGTCGGCGTGCCGGTGGAGATCAACTACCTGGCAGGTAGATGAAAACATCATTTCGAGATCGGAGCCGGATTGTCCAACGGGGTGTATTTTGACAAGATTACGGAAAGCAAGACGGTGACCTTGCCTGATGGTTCCACGGGAACTGCTCCGAAGGAAGTGAGAACGACGCAGTGGGGAAATTTCCTTTACGCGAATGTCGGTTACCGTCTTCGCGCGGAGAACGGTCTGGTGTTCCGCTGCGACTTAAGTCCCTCGTACGGAATCGGGAAATATGGCTTGTCCAAGTCCGTTTTCTACCCATACCTCAGCTTGGGATATTCCTTCTAAAAATAATCATACTCTCGCCTGGAAGTCATCAAAGAAACTTCTGATTGTTCTTCCAGGTGTGAGAAACTATACGCACGTAAAACGGCATCTAATTGATATCTAAAGAGTTGATGTTTTAGGTGCGAGTATGTTTGCACACCTGTGAGTCAGCGGCCTCGGTACAGAACGTTCTACAGGTGTTCCGGACTTCCAGGTGTGAGAAATCGTGTGCACCTAAAACATCATCAGCCTGACAGTCAGCGAATTGCTCTTCCAAGTGTGAATATCCTCACGCACCTCGGTGTTATGGCATATTATTGAATGATATGCGGAACCTTGGGGGCACTATATTCAGGTTAATCTTAGAAGCTGTTTTGAATTGTTTGTTTGAAGGTTTGAGAGTGAAAAACTTTCTCTTGCTTCTTTGCCATTTACGGTATCGCTTCCGTGAAGAGATCATGTCTCCCGTTCGGTAACACTTTCGGCCTCTTTTGCTTCCCGAGAGTGCAGGATGCACTCTCAGGAAGCGTTTACCCCACTTATCGTCTCCCAAGGGTGCTGTTGGGCACACCCATGGGAGACATTATTCCCCTTTTACGCTTCCGAAAGGCCATTCGGCATCCGCACGGAGACCTGCTCCGCACTCTCGGGAAGCATATTCGCCTCTTTTCGTTCTCGGAGAGTGTCCGGTTACTCTTTTGAGTAACACCCACCCTCATTTTTTGTCGCCCAAGAACCAGCGGATGGGAGGCTTGTTATTATTCATTGATACTCGTGGCCATGCACTTCAGGCTTTCTCATAGTAATGACGCCGCTTGAATGGACTTGCTATGGATTGCAAGTTTAAAACTGATTATCTTTACAGACATCCGCACAATTAAGGGATTGAAGACAAAATTGTCAGGATTTGATGTATTTAGTAACATGAAAAAATTAAGTTGCCTCAGATTAAGAGAATATTTTCGAGGATAGATCTATTTTCGAAGAAGGAGTGTGCCGGTGGCACATGACTGATGAGAAAAGAGATATAGACCGAAAAGATTCCTTAAGATGATGCAGGTTATTTTTTGAAGGTTACTTAATCAAAAGAAATGCGTATATTGATCCGGCAAATGTTTATTATGGAGATATGTTGATAACATTTATCCATTAATCTGACAAGGATTCAGGGAAGATTAATAAAGTATCCAAATCATGAGTAATACTGGCCGTTGTATTTTGTGGCTTGCCACATGTGTTTTATTGTTGTCATGTTCTCAAAACAGTAGAAATGACGAGGTTGTCACCATTCCATTGGGCGCTTCGGTTGACAAGGAGAATCAGCAGATGGATCCAGCGGTGCTTAAAGTCGTGGATGTCACCAGAATTGAATCCGCCGAGGGTTGCTACTTGAGCAGGACTTATTTCTTTGACATCGATGATGAAAGTGTCGGAGTGTACGATGGTGAAAGAATCATGAGAGTTGGTGTCGGGCAAGGTAATATTCTTCTGAACATGTCGAGAGTCGGCAGGGGACCCGGTGAGTATTTGGGTGTGAATGATTGCCGCTACGATCCGGATAACAAGTGGTATGTTGTGACAAGCCTTTTGGACGGCAAGGCTATATGGTACGATGAGAATGGCCGTTTGGTCAAAGAGAAGACATTTGGAGACCGAGGGGCATTCTGCCTTATGGATGGTGGCCGCTATGCCTATGTCAAGCCATATAATGCGGATGAGGATTTTGAAATATATGATTCAGAAGACAATCTTATCCGCAGGTCTGTGCTCGGATCCAAAGGTGTACCCACTCAAATGTTTTATCTCCAGTCGTTCCATTGTTTTAACGGACAGTCCTATTTTCTTCCGACATTTTCCGACACTCTCTATCATGTCACTGCGGAGAAGGATATTCCATTTCTTGTCTTTGACAAAGGAAACAAGAAAATTCCGGATGAATATTATTCCAACATTTCCTCCCATGATCTGAGTGACTACATAGACGCCCTCTCGTTTTATATTTGCGGCGACATGCTTTTCGCGAAATTCTGGTATGGAAAGAAAATGTTCCTGGAAATATGGAACCTGACGGGCGGGCGTTTGGCCTTTAAGTCGGAATTGTCCTCAGAGTCTGATAATTATGGCTTCCCGGTGCAGGTGAATGGAGTGACCGTGTATGTCTGGCCGAATGATGTGTCGGGGAACATCCTATATTGTGCTCTGCTCCCACGTGAGGCTGTAAAGTTATTCCCGGATCGTTCGGAGGATGCTAATCCTGTGTTTCTGCGTATTCGTGTAAATTAAGAAGCTGTTTTGAATTGTTTGTTTGAAGGTTTGAGAGTGAAAAACTTCAGTTTCGACCGCTTCTTCCAAGGAAGATAGCGGTGCTATCTGACTGAAGAAGCGGGAAGAAAATGAAGATTTTTCACCTCAAAGAACATTTCAAACAATTCAAAACAGCTTCTAGTGATCACGCTTAAGATGCGGCAGTCAATGTCCGCATCTGTTGTTAGGTTGCAACGTTGTCTGACGGGGGGTTAAGAAAATCCCCGAGGAACACAAGTCAAAAAAATTTGCAGTCTGAAAGGTTTTGCGTAAATTTACAAAATTTGTTTTTAACAGGTTTCGGAACGACTATGAGAGGCGGAAAGAAAGTGATAATATTTGCTGGCCTTGGTGGGCTGGCGATCGGTGTGTGCGCCATGCTGGCGGTTGGAGGGGCGATGAGCCGCACTTCCACCAACGAGTATTGCATGAGCTGCCACTACCACGAGCAGGCTGATGCGGACTGGAAGAAGTCCGAACACTACAACAGCAAGAGCGGTGTGGTGACGGATTGCGCCTCCTGCCATCTTCCTCCGAAAGAGAACGGCTACCTTCGGTACTACATGATCAAGGCCAGGATGGGAGCCAAGGATCTGTGGGCCAAGATGACCAAGGATAAGGACGAAATCAATTGGGACTCAAAAAGAACCCTTGAGCACGGATCAAAAATCGTTTACAACGAATCCTGCGAGAAATGTCACGTCAATCTTTTCCCGACCGGAATCACGGATGACGGCATCACTGCTCATCTCTACTATGAGGAGAACGCCAGGAAACTGAATCTCCAGTGCATCAGCTGCCATCTGAACACTGGCCACGACATGCCGGGCTACGAACATAAGAGGCTGGAAGGCAAGGTGATGGACACGGGAGGCGGTGAAAAGTACGACAGCGTGGCTGTGGTGGCTTCATTCGCGAACTTCACGGAAACGGTTCCCGGTACGACAGCCGCGATCAGGATGGTCGCTGTTCCGGGAGGCGAGTTCACGATCGGGAGTCCGGACAACGAGCCGTTCCGCTCGGCGGACGAAGGGCCTCGGAAAAAAGTGAGAATATCTCCGTTCTTCATGGGCGAGGTCGAGGTGACCTGGCATCAGTTCTGGGCTTTTTACAACGAAACAATGTCAGAGGGCAGAACCCCGCCGGAGAAAATCTACGCCAACAACAGCCGGCCTGATGTGGATGCCGTCAGCGGTCCGACTCCGCCGTTCGGATTCCCGGACCAGGGCTGGGGAATGGGCGAGAGGCCGGCGATCACGATGACTCACTATGCGGCGGAAACCTTCTGCCAGTGGCTTTCCCTCAAAACCGGACGAAACTACCGTCTCCCGACCGAGGCGGAATGGGAATATGCGGCCCGTGGCGGCACCCAGACCCCGTACTTCTTCGAAGGAAGTCCGAAAAAATATTCAAAAGAAACTTTCTGGAACAAGCTTTTCGGGGCTGACACCACCTCGATCGCAAGTTATGTGGTCTATTCGGAGGACAGTTTCGGCAAGACACAGGAACCTTCCGAGGTGAAGGCCAATCCGTTCGGGCTTAAGAATATGCTGGGCAACGTGATGGAATATTGCTCCGACCGGTATGCCGCTGACGCATATTCAAAGATTGCTGAAGGCGCATTGGATCCGAAGGGACCAGAGAGTGGTGAGGAATTTGTAGTCCGTGGCGGTGCGTATTCAGATGACGCCTCGCTTGTCCGCTGCGCCGCCAGAGCCCACACCAAGACTGATGACTGGCTCCGCACTGACCCGCAGAATCCGAAGAGCATCTGGTGGTACTCTGACATCAAGGGTATAGGTTTCAGAGTTGTGTGCGATGTTCCCGATGGAATTTTATAATTAAATAACATAAAGACTATCAATAAAATGAGCAACAAAATGGACAGAAGATCCTTTCTTGGTAAAAGCGCCAAGATCGGTGTAGGTCTGGTAGGCGGCAGCGTCCTGCTGTCCGCCTGCGCAAGTGGTGACAAATCCGGCAAGATGACTCCCCTCAGGCAGCCGGGCGAGTATTATGTTCCTGAACTTCCTGACAAGGCCATCGACGGAAAGGAACTTAAGGTCGGCGTGATCGGTTGCGGCGGCCGTGGAAGCGGAGCCGTTGAGGATCTGCTGAATGCCGCAGACGGAATCAAGGTCACGGCCTTGGGCGATGTCTTTGCTGATCGTCTGACCGGCCTTCGCGAAAACCTCAAGACCAAATGGAATCAGGAAGTTCCTGAAGATCACTGCTTCACAGGCTTCGACGCCTACAAGCAGGTCATTGACTCCGGCGTGGACATGGTGATTGTCGCCACTCCGCCGGTCTTCCGTCCGACGCATTTCCAGTACGCTACCGAGAAGGGGGTTCACTCCTTCCTTGAGAAGCCTATCGCTGTGGACGCCAAGGGCTATCGTCTGATCATGGCGACGGCGAAACAGGCTGAGGCCAAGGGGCTTAGCGTGGTGACAGGAACCCAGCGCCACCATCAGAGACCTTACGTGGAGTCTTTCAAGAGGATCCAGGAGGGAATGATCGGCGAGATCACCGGCGGCAACGTCTATTGGAATCAGGGAATGCTTTGGTACAAGGAGCGTCAGCAGGGCTGGAGCGACATGGAGTGGATGATCCGTGACTGGGTCAACTGGAAGTGGCTCTCAGGCGACCACATCGTCGAGCAGCATGTCCACAACATCGACGTGTTCAACTGGATGATCGGTAAGCACCCTATCAAGGCGACCGGTTTCGGCAGCCGTCAGCGCCGTGTCACCGGCGACCAGTACGACAACTTCAGCATTGACTTTGAATATGAGAACGGCGTCCATCTGCACAGTATGTCGCGTCAGATCGACGGTTGCTCGACCAACATCGGTGAATGTGTCCACGGAACGAAGGGCTACTGGAGCTCGGCGGATTTCGCCATCCGTGATCTTCAGGGCAATGTCCTCTGGCAGTTTGACTTCGAGGCGGAGAAGGCTCAGTACAAGCAGACCAATCCGTACGTGCTTGAGCATGTGGATTGGGTGAACCACATCCGTAAGGGTGAGGCTCATGTGGAGGCCGGAGAGTGTGGCGTCTCTTCTCTCTGCGGCGTTATGGGCCGTGAGTCGGCCTACACCGGCAACACCATCACCTGGGACGAGATCAGCGCCGCCGCTCTGGATTACCTTCCGGAGAAGCTTGAACTCGGCAAGATGGACATGAGCAAGTACACTGTCCCGGTCCCGGGAACTGAAAAGTAATTGATTATGAACAGAAGACATTTTCTCTCGTCAGCGGCGATCGGATCAGCTGCCTTGGCCGCGGCCTCTATGCTGCCGGGATGTGCCACTGCATTGGACAAGAAGAAGTGCGTGCCACGTCTTGAGCTGAAGCTCTCGTTTCAGGAAGGGATCGCCCCGGGAAAGAATCTGGGCGAGCAGCTGGATTTCATGGAAGACCTGGAGGTGCGTGGTTTCGAGCCGAACGGACGGAACCTTCCTGCCCGCGTCAATGAGATTCGTAACGCCCTCAGCGGACGTGACATCGAGGTCTCTGCCATCTGCGCCGGATTCGACGGCTTCATCCTGGCCGAAGACCAGGCGGTCAAGGCGTCGTTCGACAAATCGATGCGCGAGATCGTGGCCGCTGCAGGTGAACTCGGCTCGGTGGGAGTCATAATGGTCCCGGCTTTCAACGGCCAGACTCCGTGCAGACCCCACACCCTGGACACCCGCAACTACCTCTGCGAGCAGCTCCACGACCTCGGAGAGTTCGCCCTTGAGCACGGCACGACCGTGATTCTTGAGCCATTGAACAGAAGGGAGGCCTTCTATCTCCGTCAGGTTGCCGACGCCGCCGCGATCGCACGCGATTCCGACAGCAAGGGCGTGAAGGTGATGGGTGATTTCTGGCACATGTCCGAGGAGACCTCCGACTACGGCGCGCTGACATCAGCCGGCATCGAGTACCTCCAGCACGTCCACATCGCCAGCCGTGGCCGCAGACTGATGCCTGGAGAGGACGGCGCGAAGGACGACTACAAGTCCGGATTCCGGGCGCTCCAGCACATGGACTACAAGAACTATGTCAGTTTCGAGTGCGGCACTGCCGGAGACCGTGCCAAGACCGTGAGGGAAGCCGTCAAACTCCTGTCGGATCAATGGTATAGTCTGTAATGGTTGTCGCAGGTCATACGTTCGGACTGTTGGCGGCCCTGCTCTATGTCTGTCTTCTGGTGGTCATCTATGTTTTGCGTGACCGCTGGCCGCTGTTCAGGCATCTGGCCGGACGAAAAGCCTGCCTGACCTCGATCTCAATCGTGCTGTTCCTGCTGCTCGTCTTCGGGCTTGTACCGCAGGACGGGGGCAGGGACGGTTTTTTCGGCGTTCTCGGTTTCAGGAATATGAGCCGGTCGCCGATCTTCATCCTCGCGTTGCTTCTTTTGGCGACAAGCGTCACACTGAACACGATCGAGGATATTCATAGATTCAGCAAGCATCGCCTCGGGGTGACCTGCGCCCATCTGGGGCTGTCGGTGATTCTGATCGCCGGACTTTTCGGCTCCGGCGGCACCGTCCGGACGGTTATGATCGCGATGCCGAATGTCCCGGACCATCAAGCGCGGAACGAAGTCACTTATGAATATGTCAAACTCCCTTTCGAGTTGACACTCAGGGATTTCTCTGTTTATGAATATTCTTCCGAGGTCACCTTGACCCTTCCTGACGGCCGCTCATCAGAGATCAAAATCGCTGTGAACCACCCTGCAAAGGTCGGTTCGTGGTGGATTTACCAGTCGGACTACCTGTCGGACACGGAACGAGGAGAGTTCGCAAGCATATTCAAGTGTGTCTGTTCGCCTTTGTCGGAGGTTTTCCGCATTGCATTGTGGCTGCTGCTTGTCTCAGCCGCGGCGATGGTGTTCTTTGCTGGCTTCAAACCGTCTTTTGGAAAGAAAGGACCATTGTCTGTAAAACTACAAGATGGCGCCGCTCCCTTAGGATGTGAAACTTTCAATGAAAAGGAGGAACGGTTATGAGTTGGGATTCGTTTGTCTGGTTCGCCTTGGCAGCGTCACTGTTCTGGATTTCAGGAGCGATTGTCTCCGTGATTTCCAAACGTAGGCTCCCGGCCGCCGTTCTGACAGGATGCGGCTCTGCCATATTCATGACATTCATTGTCGGGGTCTGGATTTCGCTTGGGCGTCCGCCTCTCCGCACTATGGGGGAGACCCGCCTTTGGTTCAGCCTGTTCCTTTCGCTGATCGGACTCGTGGTGTATCTTCGTTGGCGTTACCGCTGGGTACTTCCGTTCGGATGCCTGATGGCCGTGATGTTCGCCGGCATCAACATATTCAAGCCAGAGATTCACACTGAAGAACTTATGCCGGCTCTCCGCAGCCCGTGGTTCGTCCCGCACGTCATCGTCTATATGTTTTCCTACGCCGTGATGGGCATCGCCACCATCCTCGCCATCCGTATTCTCTGGCTGACCCGCCGTTCAGCCGCGGGATCCGCTCCGGCCCCGGGGTCAACAACTCCTGCCACCGTCGATGCGGCCGCAAGTCCCCTGTCACCGTCCCTTCAAGGCGACCTGCGCCTCTGCGACACCCTGGTGCGCATGGGCTGGGGATTCATCACAATGGGTATAGTGATGGGCGCCCTCTGGGCCAAACAGGCCTGGGGTGACTACTGGACCTGGGATCCTAAGGAAACCTGGGCCGCCGCCACCTGGCTCAGCTATCTTCTGTACATGCATCTCCGCCAAGGCTCTGCTTTATCTTCGGTCACTTCGGCAGGCTCAGTGACCATGGCTCGACAGAACTCGCCAGCCATTGAAGTGGCATCACACTCCAACAAAGCTCTCCATCGCACCCTTTTCCTCCTGATATTCTCCTTCCTTCTCCTCCAGATGTGCTGGTGGGGCGTAAACTACCTCCCCTCAGCCCAAGGCTTCAGCCTTCACACCTATTAGTATTCCTGACCTTGAAATATTACTAGTGTGCCTTGGAATGAAATGAGGCCTCCGTTCAGAGGCCTGTAGAAAATACCATGGATGGCAACATGTTGAATATTAATAATTTAATAGATGTTACTCCTTCCTCGTATGGCGTGGAGTAACTCTGTGTTCTGTCTTGATAACAAAGGCTTTGCCCTCCACGAAGGAAAGAGTGTAGTCTATGATGCCAGAATGTGAGCTGAATGAAAATCAGACATATTCAATCATTCTTGGGGAGAATTTGCTAACTTTGCAGATTGCGGGGCCGGGGGAAAGACGCGGGCCGCGGAAAGAAGAATATTCAAAACATATCAATATGTACAGAACACACACGTGCGGGGAACTCCGCATTGAGAATGTCGGGCAGAAGGTGACCCTCGCCGGTTGGGTGCAGAGGTCCAGGAAGCTCGGCGGAATGACTTTCATTGACTTGCGTGACCGCTATGGCATCACGCAGCTCGTGCTTGAGGCGGACGCAGACGCGGCTTTGGTGGAGACAGCGACCTCTTTGGGCCGTGAATATGTCATCCAGGCCACCGGTGAGGTAGTCGAGCGTCAGAGCAGGAACGCCAGGATGGACACAGGTGACATCGAGATCAAACTTGAGGCGATCAACGTCCTCAACAAGTCCGTCACCCCTCCGTTCACGATCGAGGACGAGAGCGACGGCGGCGAGGATCTCCGTGCCAAGTTCCGCTATCTGGATCTGAGAAGGAATCCGCTCCAGAAGGCGCTGGCGTTGAGGCACAAGCTTGCCCACGAGGTGCGCAACTACCTTGATGGCCAGGGATTTATGGAGATTGAGACTCCGTACCTGATCAAGTCCACCCCGGAGGGTGCCCGTGACTTCGTGGTCCCTTCAAGGATGAATCAGGGGCAGTTCTACGCCCTGCCGCAGTCTCCTCAGACCTTCAAGCAGCTCCTGATGGTGGCCGGCTACGACCGCTATTTCCAGATTGTCCGCTGCTTCCGTGACGAGGATCTGCGCGCCGACCGTCAGCCAGAGTTCACCCAGATCGACTGCGAGATGTCCTTCGTCGAGCAGGAGGATGTCCTGAATATGTTCGAGGGAATGATGAGGACGATGTTCAAGAATGTCCTCGGGGTTGATATTCCTAACCCTATGCCTCGTATGAGCTGGTACGACGCGATGGACAAATACGGCTCCGACAAGCCGGATGTCCGTTTCGGAATGACCATTCACGAGATTACAGACAAGGTGAAAGGCAAAGGCTTCTCCGTTCTTGAGGACGCTGCCTACGTCGGAGCCATCGCGGTTCCGGGCGGCGCTGAATACACCCGCAAGCAGATCGACGAGCTGACCGAGTGGGTCAAGAGACCTCAGGTCGGAGCCAAGGGCTTGATCTACATCAAGCTCAACGCCGACGGTTCCGTCAAGTCCTCGATCGACAAGTTCTACTCACCTGACGAGTTGAAAGTCATCGCCGAGGCCGTTGAGGCCAAGACCGGTGACATCGTGTTCGTGATGTCAGGTGACAGCAACCGCAAGGTGCAGACAATGCTTGGCGTTCTGCGTATCGAGATGGGCAACAGGCTCGGCCTTCGTGACCCTAAGATCTTCGCGCCGCTTTGGATCGTGGACTTCCCGCTTCTTGAGTGGAGCGAGGAGGACGGACGATTCTACGCGATGCACCACCCGTTCACCGCACCGAAGCCTGAGCACATGAACCTGTTCTACAGCGACAAGAAAGAGGATCTCGAAAGGGTTTGCGCCAATGCCTACGACTTCGTGCTGAACGGCACAGAACTCGGTGGCGGTTCCATCCGAATCCATGATGCGGAGGTTCAGAAGAGAATGTTCGAGGTTCTGGGCATCGGTCCTGAGGAGGCTGAATATAAGTTCGGATTCATCATCCACGCCTTCCAGTACGGTGCTCCGCCTCACGGAGGTCTGGCATTTGGTTTCGACCGTGTCTGCACACTGTTCGCCGGCAAGGAGTCCATCCGTGACTTCATCGCCTTCCCGAAGAACAACCAGGGCCGTGACGTGATGATCGACGCTCCGTCCAAGATCGACCAGACCCAGCTCGACGAGCTCAGTCTGGATCTCCGTCCGCAGCAGGAGAAGTAGTTCCCGTCCTGTCGCCGGGTCTGTCGAAGCGACGTGAAACAAAGCATGAAAGTGTGACCGGATTGTCCTTCGGCCACACTTTCATTTTTCTCACACTCGCGCGGTTCACCCCCAAAAGTGTCAACCATTCTCAGGGAAGGTCACGCGCAGTACAAAGATTAATATTAAATTTGTTTGTTTGGTGCGATAATGCTATCTCAAAAATCTCGTTTTGGTGCATAATACGGTGATTAAATTTGTTTGTTCGGTGTAGAGGTGTTATATTTGTCTTTGAAAAACAGTGATTTATGAAAAGGAAAATATATAATTCCCTTTTGAGATGGAAAAACGAGGAGAAAGGCAAGGTCGCCCTCCTCGTGGAAGGAGCAAGGCGGGTGGGAAAGAGCTTCATAGTGGAGGAGTTCGCCAAGAATGAGTACAAGTCATATATTCTTGTGGACTTCGCGCACATCGGTAAAGCGATGAAGGAAGTTTTTGATGAGTATCTGAATGAAACTGACACATTTCTTATCTTTTTGCAGAATGTCGCTGGTGTCCAGCTGTACGAGAGAGAGTCATTGATTATTTTCGATGAGGTTCAGAAATATCCAATGGCGCGTCAGGCCATCAAGCATCTTGTAGCGGACGGAAGGTATGATTACATAGAGACCGGGTCATTGGTAAGCATCAATGAGAACACCGAGGATATTCTTTTGCCTTCCGAGGAGAGACCTCTTCAAATGTACCCTATGGATTTTGAGGAGTTTTTATGGGCGTTGGGCGATGAGATGACCATGCCGTTCGTCAAGACGTGTTTTGAGAATCGATGTCAGCTTGGCCCGATGCACCGTAAGGCGATGACCCTGTTCCGGCAGTATCTGATTGTCGGAGGAATGCCGCAGGCGGTTAAAGAATTTGTTGAAACGGGGATATTCCGTAAAGTGGACACGGTGAAGCGGGATATTCTGGCATTGTACCGTCGTAGCATTGACAAGCACGTCAATGGGTACACGGAAAAGGTTAAGGCGGTGTGGGATCAGATACCGGGCGAACTTCAGAAACATGAGAAGAAGTTCCGCCTTGCAAGTTTGGGTGAAGGCGCGAGATACAGAAGCTATGAGTCATCGTTCCTTTGGCTGAAGGACGCTCGTTTTGTGAATATCTGCAATGGTGTTACGGAACCTCAGGTAGGCATGAGACTGAAACGAGATGACCGGACTTTCAAATGTTATATGGGAGACACTGGTCTCCTGATTTCTCACGCGTTCGATGAGAAGACTATCCAAGGCGAGGAGCTGTATCAGAAACTTCTTCTTGGCAAGTTGGAAATCAATGAAGGGATGCTCATGGAAAACATTGTCGCCCAGATGTTTGTTGCAAGCGGTCACTCTTTGTATTTCTATAGCAATTATTCAACGGTCTCTGAGGACAGGATGGAGGTTGACTTCCTTGTAGAAAAGCCGACATTGACAAACGCCCATAACATTTGCCCGGTTGAGGTGAAATCTGGCAAGTATTCCAGCTTCTCATCCTTGTCAAAATTCCGTGAAAAGTTCAAAAAACAACTTCATGTTCCTTACGTAATTTATACCCAGGATTATAAAGAAGAAAACGGATATGTGTTCCTTCCGATCTATATGACACCACTGCTATAGAAATGGCGACAAATCCAAATTATTTTTTAAGGATTACTAAGTGTCAATTTACATATCAATTTTGTATATTTGTAATTGAGGCCTTGGCTGTCACGGAGGTTCTGTGGCCGCAGACAGGGCTTACCGAAGTTCAATCACATAAAGACCTAAGAATATGTTCGCAAAAGAGATCTACATCGCAAGACGCAAGGCTCTGTTGGAGAAGATGGCGCAGACCGCTCCGCAGGGGAAGCGTGGAATAGCCCTGTTCGTGGGCAACGTCGAAGCGGCCGCCCAGTACAAGGACAACGCCTATAAATTCCGTCAGGACTCATCCTGGCTGTACTATTTCGGACTCGACGAGCCACGCTATGCGGCCATCCTGGACCTTGACAGCGGAGAGGAGACCATCTTCGCCGACGATGTGGAGATCGGAGACATCATCTGGATGGGACCTCAGCCATCGGTCGCCTCCAAGGCCGCCGAGGTTGGCGTAAATCATTCAGCATCTTACGGTTCTCTGAACATCGCCGTCACTAAGGCTTTGGCCACAGGCAGGAATATTCATTTCCTCCCTCCGAGCCGCTACTACAACACGATGAAACTCGCCGCCCTTGTGGGAATATCCAATGAGGATGTGGCCCGTGTCGCCCCTATCGACGAGGACGGCGGCAAGCACGCCTCCAAGGAACTCGTGCAGGCTGTCATCTCGATGAGGCTTGTCAAGGAACAGTGCGAGATCGAGCAGATCGACGATGCCGGAGCTCTCGGACAGAGGATGCATACTGTGGCCCGCAACAGCGTCAAGGTCGGGATCATCGAGCAGGAGATTGTCGGCAAGATGGAGGGTGTGACCCTCAGCGAAGGTTGGGGCGTGTCGTTCCCGACAATCCTTACCCAGCATGGTGAGACTCTGCATAATCATCTGCATGACAAGGTCATCGAGCCTGGCAAGCTGATGGTGATCGACGCCGGTGCCGAGAATAATATGCACTACGCCTCTGATTTCACCCGCACCCTGCCGACCAGCGGCAAGTTCACCCAGAAGCAGAGGGACATCTATCAGATAGTCTGCGACTGCAACGAGTTGGCGTTCAATCTGACAAAGCCGGGAGTCGCCTATAGGGACGTTCATCTGGCCGTCGCCAAGCTGATGCTGGAGGATCTCAGATCTCTGGACATCGTGCGCGGCAATCTGGACAATATGCTTCACGAAGGCATCGCCGGACTGTTCCAGCCTCACGGACTCGGCCACAACATGGGGCTTGACGTTCACGACATGGAGGACCTCGGAGAGGATCTCGTGGGTTACGATCCGGATCAGAAACGCTCCACGCAGCTCGGCCTCGGCAGCCTCAGAATGGCGCGCCGACTTGTTCCGGGCAATGTCATCACAGATGAGCCGGGAATATACTTCATTCCGGCCCTCATCGAGAAGTGGAAGAGCGAGAAGCGCGACAAGGGCTTCGTGAACTATTACAAGCTGGAGCACGATTACCTTGATTTCGGCGGAATCCGTCTGGAGGACGATGTGCTCGTGACAGAGGACGGCGCGCGCCGCACAGGCCCGAACCGCCTTCCGATCCAGCCGGACGATGTCGAGGCCGCTATGGCTTAGCCGGTAACCTCGCGGATTTAAACAATGAGCGTTTTGGTCATCATCCTTGCCGTGCTGGCAGGAGTGGTCGGCATCATCGGGAGTGTTGTTCCCGCCCTGCCCGGTCCTCCTGTCAGCTGGGTCGGGCTGATGATTCTCTATTTCTGGGGCAAAGGCACGAACGGAGCCGGAGAACCGATGTCGCTGACATTTCTGCTCGTCTGGCTGGGAATCACTGCGGCCGTGACGATCATCGACTACATTGTGCCGTCCTGGTTCGCCAAGGTCACGGGCGGAACTAAAGCCGCTGGCCGGGGAGCCATAGCCGGGATGCTTGTCGGCCTCTTCGTCCCGCCGGTCGGAATCATCCTCGGCACTCTTCTTGGAGCGTTTCTCGCCGAGTTGGTTTTCGCTGACAAGAACGGCTGGGAATCCGCCAAATCCGCCCTCGGAGCCTTTATGGGATTCCTTTGCGGAACCGGCATCAAGTTGATTGCCAGCGGAATGATGATGTATTACATAGTAGTGTATCTTACTTGAATATGGAAGAGAAATATTCACGTTTCCTTGAGGAAGTAGGGAAATTCGTGCCCAAGAACGCACTCTACACCGATGAGATAAGGCGCTTCGCCTGGGGCACCGACGCTGGTTTCTACAGGCTTGTGCCGAAGATTGTCATCCGGTCGTCCAATGAGAAAGAAGTCTCGAAGATCCTTGAGGCGGCATCGAAGTTTGATGTCCCGGTGACTTTTCGTGCCGCCGGAACCAGCCTTTCGGGTCAGGCTGTCAGCGATTCCGTGCTGATCGTGGCGGGAAAGAACTGGGAAAGATACATGGTTTCGGAGGACGCTTCCGAGATAACCCTTGAACCGGGAATCGTAGGGGCGAGGGTGAACGCCATCCTGAAGCCTTATGGTCGGAAATTCGGCCCGGATCCGGCCTCGATCGGAAGTTGTATGGTCGGCGGAATCGTGATGAACAACGCTTCCGGAATGAGCTGCGGAACCCACGCCAACAGCGACAAGGAACTGGAGAGCGTGCGGATGGTCTTTGCTGACGGAACGGTGCTGGACACGGGGGACGAGACCTCCAGAGAGGCTTTCAGGGCCAGCCATCCGGATTTCATCAAAGGAATTGAGGAACTGAGGGACGAAATCCTTGCCGACAAGGATCTCTCCGAACGCATAAGGTACAAATACTCAATAAAGAACGTCACCGGACTCAACATATTCCCTTTCATCAGGTTTGAAGATCCGTTCGACATAATCGCCCATTTGCTGGTCGGCTCCGAGGGTACGCTGGCGTTTATGAGCCAGGTCACGATGAAGACTCTGCCGCTGCCGTCCAAGGAAGCTTCAGCGATGGTCTATTTCGGGACGATAAGGGAGGCTGCCGAGGCCGTTGTGGCGCTGCGGAAGGACATTGACCCTGCTGTGCTTGATGCCGCTGAACTGCTTGACAAACGGTCGCTTGCGTCAGTAGATGACCCGATGCTTAATGAATATCCCGACAAGGATCTGACCGCTCTCCTGCTTCGCGTCACGGGTGCTGACCAGACGGACTTGGATGCCAACATCGGCAAACTCTCCGAGGTTCTGCGCCGTTTTGCCGTACTGAATGACGCGGAGGGCAACTCGTTCATATTCAGTAGCGACCCTGCCATTACGGGGAACTACTGGGCCATCCGTTCGGGAATATTCCCGTCCGTCGGTGGAATGCGCCGCGAGGGGACGACCTGCCTTATCGAGGACATCGCCTTCCACATCGAGGATCTGCCAGACGCGACGGAGGATCTTTCGGCGTTGCTGGACAGGCATGGCTACGACGATTCCTGCATCTACGGCCACGCCCTTGAGGGCAACTTCCATTTCATCATCAACCAGTCGTTTGATTCCGAGGCGGAGGTGAGGCGCTATGAGGCGATGATCCGCGACGTGGCGGAGATGGTGGTCGGGAAATATGACGGCTCCTTGAAGGCCGAGCACGGAACGGGCAGGAATATGGCTCCGTTCGTGAAGTACGAGTGGGGCGAGAAGGCGTTCGGGATAATGAAGCGGGTGAAGGAACTGTTTGACCCTCATGGGCTTCTGAATCCTGGTGTGATCTTCAACGATGATCCGGAGTGCTTCTTGAAGAATTTCAAGGCGTTGCCGGTGCTGAAACCGTGGGCGGATGACAGCAAGGCTGTCGAGCCTGAGTTGGCGGAGATCTACAAGAAACTGAACAAATGCATCGAGTGCGGATTCTGCGAGGTGAACTGCCTTTCCTGCGGCTTCACGCTTTCGTCCCGGACCAGAATCGCCACGCAACGTGAGATCACCGCCCTGCGGGAGTTGCCGGATCCGACCGCCTCGGAACAGACTCGTCTGCGGACGCTTGAGAAGGAATATTCCTACACGGGGGAGCAGACTTGCGCCGGGGACGGCCTTTGCTCGACCTCGTGTCCGATGGGCATCAATGTCGCCGACCTGACTCATCAGCTGAGGAGGGTGAATATGCCCGCGGGCTCTTTCGGCCACGGTTTCTGGAACTTCGTCGCCGGTCATTACGCCGGAGTCAAGAGTGGCCTTCGCGGTGCTTTGAGGATGGCCACGGCCGGTGAGACCGTGCTCGGTGACCTTGCCATGAGTGGCCTATGCCGCTGGCTGCACAACGCCATACGTATTCCGCTTTGGACTCCTGCCACCCCTAAGGCCTATAATATTCCTAAATCGCTCAGGGCTTTGGTAAGTTCCGCCGCCTTTGGCCACGATGGCGCTTCGACTGTCGAAGCGGCCACGGGACCGGCCAGGTTGGGGATCTTGTCCAAGTGCCCGGACTCGCAAACATCTGAAGCGGTCACGGAACCTGCCAGGTTGGGGAGCCTGTCCATGAGCCCGGACTCGCAAACATCCGAAGCGGCCACAGGAATGCCGACCGTCTGCAAGGTAGTCTATTTCCCGAGCTGCATCAACCAGATGATGGGCCTCCCTAAACATCACCACGCCGTGGACAAACCTCTCGTCGAGGAGATGGTCTCACTTCTGACCAAAGCCGGCTACGAGGTCATATTCCCGGAGAATATGTCCTCTCTTTGCTGCGGCACGATCTGGGAAAGCAAAGGAATGCCCGAAATCGCCGACAGAAAGACCAAGGAACTCGAGGATGCACTTTGGAAAGCCAGCGAGGAAGGCCGCTACCCTATCCTTTGCGACCAAAGCCCCTGCCTTCATCGTATGGAGCACAAGATCAAGAAGATGCGGCTCTACGAACCGTCTGAATTCATCCTTGGTTTCCTGACCGACAGGCTGGACTTCCACCAGACCGACACCCCGGTAGCCATTCATCTCACCTGCTCGATGCGTCTGATGCACAAGACCGGCAAGATGCTTGAACTTGCCCGCATGTGCTCCACCAACGTGATTGTTCCAGAAGGCGTAGGCTGCTGCGGTTTCGCCGGCGACAAAGGAATGACCCACCCGGAACTCAACAAGTACGCCCTTCGCAAGCTAAAAGCCCAGGTCAAAGGCGTCCCGGTCGGCTACTCCAACAGCCGCACTTGCGAGATCGGCCTCGCCACCAACTCCGGCATCCCGTACGTCTCCATCGCCTACCTCGTCAACCGCTGCACCACCGCCAAAAATGTGTGACGGATCAGTGGACAATCTTGACATCTGACACAGAAACTCCTTTTTGTACACCGAGCGATCATCTCGGTCGCATACAATCACCTTTTCGGTCGCAGAGCAGTCACCTCGGCGGTCGCTGAGCGATCAACCTTTTCGGTCGCAGAGCAATCACCTCGGCGTTCACTGAGCCTGTCGAAGTGATCTGTTTCCATGTGTGCCGTAATCGTTATGGATAGTGTAAAGTATTGGGTAATAATGGATAACGCTGCTGCCTTTAGTCGGTTTCTGCCAAAGAGGAGTTGCTATCTGATTCATTAAGAATATCTTACCTGTCACTCACTCTGTATCAATTGGTGGTGCTTAATACGCTGGTTTTCAGAAATATAGCTATTACTCTTCCGCTTGATCTCACCGAAGGGAAGTGGTCAAGATATTCATCAGCAACCATTTACTCTTCACGGCTACAGAATCGAAGAATATTCAGTATCTTTGCCCCTATGGAAGTACGTGCGAAAAAGGCGCTCGGCCAGCATTTTCTGACTGACCAGAGTATTGCGAAGAACATTGTCGGGGCTCTTGAGGGGCATCAGGCGTTGGAGGTCGGCCCTGGAATGGGAGTCCTGACCCAGTACCTGCTGCCACGTCCGGAACTGGCGTTGAAAGTCATTGAGATTGACGGCGAGTCTGTTGTCTATCTGAAGAAGCATTTCCCTAAGTTGGGGGAGAACCTGATCGAGGGCGACTTCTTGAAGATGGATCTTGACGGAATATTCGAGGGAGAATATTCAGTGATCGGGAACTTCCCGTACAACATCTCCTCGCAGATATTCTTCAAGATTCTTGAGCACCGCGACCGCATCCCTGAAGTGGTCTGCATGATCCAGAAGGAGGTCGCAGAGCGCATCGCCGAGAAGCCCGGCACCAAGACATACGGCATCCTGTCGGTCTTTCTTCAGGCATGGTATGACATTGAATATCTTTTCACTGTGGGTTCTGGAGCGTTCAACCCTCCACCTAAGGTCCAGTCCGCCGTGATCCGTCTCACCCGCAACTCCCGCACGGCCCTCGGCTGTGACGAAAAGCTTTTCCGCACGGTGGTCAAGACAGCCTTCGGCCAGCGCCGCAAGACGCTACGCAACTCCCTCAAGCCGTTGATCCGGCCGGATCTTTTGTCCGATCCTGTCTTCGGTCTCCGCCCCGAGCGCCTGAGTGCGGATGATTTCATAGCCTTGACCCACAAGCTTCAGAATAGCTGACCCTTGCCGGTTGAGGTTCCCGATGACAGCCCGCCTGCTGACCTGCTGCTACCCGACTGCTACCCGTCTATTGCCTGTCTGTTTGTTGCACACGGCGACTGTCCGTATATTACCCGTCTGTTACCCGTCTATTGCCCTGCTGCTACCAGACTGCTACCTACCTGTTGCCTTTTGTGCTGTTTTTGTCGAGATTTTCAACAAGATTCTTGGAAAACAAGAAAAATTTGTATCTTTGTAGTCCAAATAGCGACGAAAGGTTTGACAACCGTTCGGCCAGAACATCCGGAGAGGTGGGAGAGTGGCTGAATCCACAGGTTTGCTAAACCTGCATACGGGTAACCGTATCACGAGTTCGAATCTCGTTCTCTCCGCTGAAATCCGCTAACTTGTTAGATATTAACGAGTTGGCGGATTCCCCGTTAAAAAACGGGGCACAAACGGGGCAGCAGTTTCCTTCTTTGTACGACACGCTTGACGCGTTGTGCAAAGAAAAAAAAATGTCATTCTTAAAACCAACACCCTTTGTCGATTACGTGCCGGCACGACTTTCTGAAAGCAAGGAATGGGTAGTAGTATGGTACGTCAAAGATCCGGTAACTAACAAAATGATCAGATGCCGGAAAAAATTCAACCGAATCAAACAATTAACGAAACGTCGAGCTTCAGCTAAAGCTTTCATCAACACCATCAATGAAAGATTGGCACTCGGCTGGAACCCTGCCGTCACGTCAATCGCGCCAAGGGCTACGACAAAGTTGTTTGAAGCGCTCGACCTCTTCCTAAAAGTCAAGGCGAAAGAAGCTGAGGAGAATTCCATGCGTTCATATCGGTCGTACATCTCGATGTTCAAGACGTGGCTCAAAGATAAAGACATATCTGAAGATGCCTATGTCTGCGCCATCACCTATGAGGTAGCGATGGAACTGATGGATGACGTCGATTCAAGAAAGGACATCAGTCCAAGGACATACAACAATTACCTTATGTTCTTCAGGCTACTCTTCAACTGGATGATCGACCACGACTTCATATCAGACAACCCTTTTGACAGAATCAAAAGGAAGCCGAAAAAACTCACCAAGAAAAAGCGACGCATACTCACCGACCACGAACTGAATATGCTTTTCGAATATCTCGGAAAGAATAACCCTAACTACCTGTGCATGTCATTGCTATGCTACTGCTGTTTTCTCCGGCCAAAAGAAATCGTATCACTGAAATGCAATGACATCGACCTCATCAAGCAGGTCGTACATATACGCAGCGAAATAGCTAAGAACGACAATGACAGTTTCAGAACTATTCCTGACGTGATTGTGCCGATTCTTCGGAATCTTAATCTATCCAATGGCGGATTATACCTCTTCAGCGGTAGCGGTAGCGACATACCTTATGAATTCAGTCCAGGAAGGACACAAGTATGCAGCAGAAAAATAGCAAAATACTGGGACACGTATGTGCGCCCAGCCTGTGGATTCAACCAGGACCTTCAATTCTATAGTTTGAAGGATTCTGGAGTAACAAAGATGCTAACGGAGAAGATACCTATCAACTTAGTACAGAAGCAGGCTGACCACTCCAGCGTAGCTATGACGGCCATATACGTAGGGGATCTCCCTGAAGCCAATACGGAACTCAAGAAAGTAAACATACTCCCTTATGGAAATGAGGCCATTTAAGAGTGCTTCAGAACTGAAGTGTGCAATTGCTTGATATGCAAAGGAATCCTCAGTTCGGAAGCAGTTCGGAAAGTTCTGAAGCACAAAACCCTTCAGAACTGTCAGACATTAAGGTCGAACCTCGCATCTTCATACCCCGGAAGCAATTATTTCTTTCTGAACAGTTCAATTCTAACACCGCAGCCTATATAAGGGCTGACGGATCGTGACGGACCGATACCTGACCAATAAGCGCCGGCATCAATATGGAAGCTGAATGGTCCTGATGTATATGCGGCATAAACCCCGGCCTTCAGATCGAGGCGTCCGGCATAGAGCCCGTCCCCAAAGACCCCATAAGCCCAGCCGGACAGAGGCTTGACAATCGTCTTTGTGATCTGTCTTTCCGGCACGGTAAGCCTTAGTCCCTCCAGCTGCGGCCGAGATCCGGTAACCGTAGCGACATACGATATCCCTGACACCTGTTCGACACCACGATATATGACAGAATCCTTATGTACCAGAATCGCCGAAGTATCTTCAGCCCCTACTATAGACACTGCCGGGATGGATACGTGAGACTCAGTGTGGTATTCTTCAATGCTTGCGTCCCGGACAGGCAAATCAATTGCCTTTGAGACATACGAAGTATCTGTCCTCTCAGTAGAATTGCCGCGAATATACCTGGCAGTCGACCAGGAGCCAACTGCCAACCCGACAATGAAAGAGACACAGACAATCCCAATCAGGAGTTTACTGCCCGCTTTCATCCTTCAATTCCTGCTTGATTTTCAAGACTGCTGTCTTTGCGGCATACTCGATGCCAAGCAGGGCGCCGGCAAAGGTAAATGTCTCACCTGAACCGATGAGTACAGAATCGTGGATTTGTCCCTGTGGCGCAACTGCAAAGCCCATAAAGAGCAAAACAATACCTGACAGGACCAAGATGACTGACAATATCACTTGAATCGTCAATTTCGTGGTTTTTTCTATTTTCATAACAAAAAAAGCTCTATGTAACTGACCGCGAAAGTAGTCACATAGAGCCTCAAAAGAAAGGACAAAAAAGCCCTATTCCAGGATTCCGTCAGCTATCGACTTGGCCATATCCCGCCATTCACTCATCTGGCGGAACTCCTCTTCAATTGCCCCATTTTTCTGGCCGGAACCAATAACGAGAAGATAGTTATTCTGAATTGCTTCCATTCTGTTCTGGTCATAACGGCATCTTACAATCGCCGATATGATATGGTCGCGGTCGAATTGCCCTGGTCCGATGGTGGCCGACTCGTATTCGAACGTTCCGTCTTCTCGTTCTACGACGTCGAAATTGATTATATGGCTTTTCTGACGGAATGAGTTGTAGGCGACCTCCAAAGCCTCCGGCCGCATATTCGCTGTTTTCTTCATCTCGTTTCTGTATTAAATAATTCTGTAACTTATATTGATTCTTGATCTTGGCCACATGCGCATTGGCAATATACCCGAATTTTCAAAAATGACGCAGCTTACTGATTCCACGGAGCCGGATCTTGAATGATGCCGAATGCACGAGGAAGCCATAAAGGGAATTGACCGATGAAGACAAGTGCTCAAGTTCAATGAGGGAATCGACAGACGTGCCCTTCTTCAGCATCTTGCCGCAATGCGCGTCAAGTTTATCAATCGCATTGTAGAAGTTGCCTACTGTCCGATTTCCCGTGTATGTCCTTCCCGGCATAATAACACGCCCGACAAACTTGACGCCGTGCCGTGCCGGTTGGATATAGAACTTCCGCGGATGAACTTTCTGATGGAGTCGCGTCTTCAATTTCCAAATCAATTCCCGCCTGAATTCCAATATATCCTCCTTCGTCTTGGCGGCCACGAACATATCATCAACAAATCTGACATACACCATCCCACGGGGATTGCAGAAAGATACTGCCCACTCGTCAATGAAGGACAGTATGAAATTGGCAAAGTTCTGCGACGTGATATTCCCGATGGCCAGTCCAATATGTTTCAGCGTATTCAAAAGACTCTTCCACGGTTCAAGCTTGTTCCTGAGATTCTGGTCCCCACGAAACTTGCAATCATCTTGCGGGCAGTGCATCACCACCATCTTGACAAGCCAGACGAGTACTTGCATATTCGTCTCCGGATGCGCCTCTATAATCTTCTCCTTATTATCGTTCATAAAAGCCTCCAGGAGACTCCACGTGACATTCTTGTCTATAGTCATGAAGAATGACCATATATCAATGGTGGAGACAAAGCCGTCTTCGGTATAGTTGTTCGTCATTGCAGCCGTATCCCTTGCAGCTCTTTCCGCAGCGGCCATCGTACCAAAGCCTACCCTGCAATTATACGTCACATCGCCAAGCCCATGATGCCTTTCTTCGAAGAGCGGATCCAGCCTGATACATATCCAGTGCTGCACAATCCTGTCGCGGAAAGCGGCTGCAAATATCTCCCGAACCTTAGGATATGCGACATAGAAACAGATGCTGGTTCCAGGACTATAATCACGAAGTATTTCAACCTGTGCCGCAAGAATGACCAAATCAAATGTGGAGTCGAGCCTGTACATCGTACAGTCCACACTTGACTTTTTATGAAGACAGCAATCCTCAAAAGCCGTTATCCACCCAACAAGGACTTGTTCATCCAATGCCACGACCGCCCTGCTGACATTAGAATTATTCTTGTTTGTGTTGTTGCAATTGCCGGAGCCAAAGTTGACGATCCACTCGTTATTTGAATTATACTCCGACGAAGAACCAAACCAGCTGGACGCCTTTGCGCGGATTGGTGAAATAACTAAGCCCAAAGGCCCAGTACCGCGCCCATTCAACAACAAGTCCCGTTCCATCATAATCGCAATCAATCAGGAACAGTTCCAGCCCCAACTGGCGCTTGCTGACCGCCCGGGGATTTGCTCCCATCGTTAGCCTTGCGCCATTTGTTGACTTCAATTCCAATAAGCGTCATATCCTTCAGAAATGTCGCATATTGGTCTTTCGTGAGGAAAGGAGACTTCATATTCACTTCCTTCAGCATTTTAGCCCGCTCACGAAGCCCCGTGATGTGGCTATCAAGGTCTGCAAGGTACACCTCAAGGGTGCTGATGTGCTGAAGTAACTCCTGGCTTAATTTTGGTGACTTGAGGGCGAAAGAGGTCACGAGGAGAGCATTGTTAATGTCATCCAATATGGCCTTACCCTCGACTTGGAAAGACAAACTCTTTGGAAGCCGGTCCACAAGGGCCGACGCCCAAAGGCGAAGCTCTTCGAGCCTCCGGTATATTGAAGATTGCCTTGCCTTCATAAAATTTCCACAAAAAAAATTGGCTTCGCCAAAGGTAAGTCTTTTCCGTTACAGGGCAAAAGCCCTGTAACAAAAAAAATAAAAAAATTAAAATGCCACGACCGCCCTGCTGACACTAGAAAAACTCTTGTACGTGACGAAGCAACCGCCGGAGCCAAAGTTGACGATCCACTCGTAACCCGAATAAGACTCCGACGAAGAACCAAACCAGCTGGCTCCAAAATCCTTCATAATACCGTCGGCAATAGCATTCTTGAAAATGCCATGTTCTCCGCCCGCAACACCATTCATATAGTACCAGGCGATACGTGCAAGTTCGCCTTCTGAAGGCAAAAACCAGTTATGGGATTTGAACTTGTCCGCAAGCACCTCATTCGGTCGCAAAAGCGTCGGCTGCCAAGCATATACACGAGACACCATAGGATAATAGAACTGTTTGTACTTCGGTGCTCCGCCCTCTACAACAATCGCATCAAGCAAAGAATCGAGGACCTGAAGTTCCGTCTTGTCCTGAGTGGCCGACGGAACTTCATGGCCGGTCTCAAGCAGCACCCTGTCGCGGTGATTGATCACCTCAAGCGTCTGGTACATACCCCAAGGCATCTTTTCTCCCTTCTTATGGCCGAGCAGGTCTTTGGTAAGCTCAATCCAACCGATGAGGGAGCAAGCAGTATCAGCGGCCATTTTACGGAATCCGTCCTTGTCTCCCAATTCAGATTCATCCCTGTACGTCGCATCCGACAGATAACCGTCCTCCCCACCTTCCTCATTTGCGACGAGGCCAGATGTGTAGATATTCTTCATCGGCGTATCATAGGCATCGTAGCCGCTTTCCAGTTCAATCCCGTCAATAGAGTAATCCGGATAATCCTTGTGCGAGAACAACCCCCACGGAACGGCCGGGAAGTTCTCCAACCCCACTGCCAAGCGATGTGTCGGATCTTCCGGATCAATGTAGAAGCAGGTGCCGATACATGACTTCGTGCCGTCGAACTTATCCGAATAGGTCCCGTCATAGAAGACATAATCTCCCACCCTTGCGGAACGGTCGTACAGTCTCAAAATCTTGGTGGCCGTGACAACCTTCCCGTCAAGCAGTGCGATAGTACAGGTCAACGTGGCTTCAGGTCCAGAGCCATCCTCAAGCTCAGCACCAACAGAAACAGCCTTGACAACACCCTCCCCATCGATAAACGCATACGGGTTCTGACTGAGATTCCACGAGATGCTCTTGAAATTGTTACCCAATGCCGTGGAAATTCCTCCCTGAGTGGCCGGAGTGATCTTGTAGTCATACGATCCGGCCTCAGCCAATGTATCAGGACCCGAAATCAATGAATTGACAATTTCGCGAAGCGGGTATGTAATGAGGAGGCCATCAGCCCCAGTATCGACATTTCCCCACTTCTTCAGCATCATACGCTTCATCTCGAACGTTACGGCAGAAGTATTACCGATCACCGATATTTCCCCGGACAGGCGGCAGTTGGTGATGTTGGTAATCCATTCCATCACTGACGGCTGCATATTCGGCCAGCTTATGCCCTCAGCCTGGAGAATTGTCACCGGAGCACCTGCAGCAAAGCAACCATTCAGGAAGGCAAGCGAGTCGAATGTACCGTGGTTCTTCAGGAATTGGATTTGGCTGAGGAAAGAATACCCCTGCATTGTCAGAGTGGACAGGTTCCTGACATTCGCCAAACGGAGTTCGTTCAACCTGGAATTCAAATGAACAGTCTTCACTGTTTCAGATTCCGGGAGGACAACGCTGACGACGCCCGAATCCCTCACATCGACAGTCTGGAGCCTGGTCTGCCCGGACAATGAGAGCTCTCCGGAAATCAGGGAGCACCCCTTTATAGATAAGGACCTTAAATTCGGAGCGGCCACCTGAAGATTAGACGGACGGAACTGGGCTGATACACCATCAGCCGGCTCTGCGATGAATTCCGTCAAACGTTCCCCGGATACAGTAAACGCATACGCCGGATTCACCGACAACGCAGACACATTACCGATACTGCTCATATAGTTAATTCCCGACAGTTTGCAGGACGTGTCGCCAACGATAGTGCCAATATTGAAGGCATAGCCCTCATTTCCATACGGCTGGCCATTTTTATCGACAAGGCGTCCTCCAGGCGCCAGACGGACGTGAGGGTTCACCAGCGACTGGCCAGTCGCCCCCGTCGGATACAGCCACTGATGCGTCTTGATCGTCAGAACCATAGGGGCGTCGGCTCCCTCGACAGTCTTCATTCCTCGGATGGACAATGCTCCGGTCGTCGTGCCGGCATCGAATTCCCCATAGGCGGCGAACGATGACAGATAAATCATCCTGCGCTTGATGTACTGCCGCTCACTCTCCAACTGCGCGCCGATGCTCTGCGTGATAGGATTGATTCCTGAAGGAGAGACAAAATCACCCTTGGCCACGGCGAGCTGCGCCGCCTCATAACGGATGCGCGCGGTCTCATTGTATGCCGTAGCAGGGAAATACTCCTGGATCCAGAAGAAGTATTTCTGAATACATCCTTCCGGGGTCTGCGGTATAAGATTGCCGCACTTGTCCTTCTGGCCGGAACCCACGAGCCCGGCCATTGTCGTCAGGACAGTCTTCATCATCTGCGGCAAGGCATCAGCATACGCCTTCTCGACGAGATCGTAGAAGACATTGTACTGACCCTCCCAGTATGTATTCCCCGCAGCGTCCGCATCCCTTTCCTCAAGCCAGTAAGGTTTAAGCTGCCAACCGGTATTGTTCGTCTTGAAGATGGTGTCCAGGTCATCGGAATGAAGATGGAGCTTGTGCGTCTTCGGATCCAGGACATAGTACGTATTCTTCGAGCGGTTATCCGTGCCGGCAAGAAGCTTGATGAACATCTGGTAGAACTGAATCGACTTCACTGACCAGAAGTCCGCGACGCCAGCCTTCCACCTGGCAGCCCTTGCCGCGATGAATTCATCGTTCATCTCCGACCAGATGGCCGTATTGGCCACCGGAGTATCCTCCATCAGGTTCAATGTCTGCCACTGGCCGTCTTTCTTCTCCAAAGAAGCAGGAACCCATTCGAGGATATCATTGTTCGACTCGTCCTTCCCCTTGTAGTCAATTCTGAAGAGATCGAACTGTCTGGCACCGTCAGAGCTCTTGGTCACCCAGTAAGCCATCTTCGTGTTGGCAGACTTGTCCGCCTTCAGATCCTCGACAGTACCGTCATAGAAATTGATGAGACAGTTCCATCTGTAGTTCCAGTTCCAGGCTTTGCGATAGAACTCCACAATATCATCATCCGGAACATCGGAGGTACCGCCTGCCCCGTCATCCACCTCGTGGGTGCGGCCCATATCGAAGTCAATGTTGCCTTCGCCATTATATTCGAAGTATTCTTCATCAGCATTGTACTTAACGGATTCATCCCACGGCACACGGCAATCAGTAAGTGGGAAGTTGTTATCAGAACCCTCCATCATGCACATGTCCGGAAATACCTTCTTGTCATAGCCCCAAGTAGGTTTGTCCGCCTTGCCCGGCCCGAAAGTCATCAATCCCTGGAATACCGGCTGCGTATCATCCGGAGTCTGCACGAAGTACAACAAAGGTCTCTCGATGACAGTCACCCTCGTGTCCGCAAAACCTTCCTCCTTATTGACAGACCAGTCCGTGACGATGCGTCTGAAGAGGTCATTGTACAGTTCGCAGGCACCTTGCTTGTGACTCTGCATAGAAGAGGCGTAATTGATTTTTCCAACAAGCTTCTTCGCCCATGGCACTCCGTCCATAAGCTGGTATTTCTGACCGTGATCCACGCCGTTGAGATCCACGAAAGAGCCTTCTACGCTCTTCCACTGAAACTGCGGATTCCATTCATAGTATTGCTTCGAAGTAGAGCCCTGGCCTTTTTGATTCAAACCGGTAAGATTGCCAGAATGAGCCTTGTCGATGGCCCCGGAATCATCACGCATCTGGACGTACAGGCTGCCCTTCTTGTCCGCTTTCGTGTCGGCATTGTGGCCGGAAACATTGTAACCATACCATACGGCCACATTATACTTGGCCGCAGCCTTGGCGTATGAGATGGCACCGTCCTGGAGGATATCGTTCTCTCTCTTGAATACCAGCTTTTCGGCTGCCGTAGGCAATACGCTGACACGGTTCTGCTGGATGTCCTGGGATGAAAGCGACTTCTGATACACACGGATGCCGTAGATGTCAATGTCTGCCCCATCCTGCCCTATCCGGATACCGAGCGAGGACGGATTGCCCGCCTCATCATTCTGCCAGAACTCATTCGAACGGTTATGGTCGAAAAGGAATTCCCTCTCGATGCCTCCATTGACGAAAATCCTGACATAAGACACCTGTGTCTCGTTGGTTCCTGCAGCACCGAGGTTATAATAACAGTTTATGGCCAGATGGGTCCTCTTGCCCTCAGACCAAGCAAAATTCTGCTGCCCTTCAGTCCTCTGGGAGCGCGTCATAAACACTCCCTCCAACGGCCGAAGCTCCAGACCGAGCGGAAGGCCGTCAGCAGCAAGATATGAACAGATCTTCAGTATAGGGTCCTCCTCATTGGTCACGTTCCTGACCGTGAAGTCCAGCTCGATAGTGACAGATGCCTTCTGGTTGTTATATTTCTTTCCCGCATCGATATACGCCTGGAACGCCTCGTAAGAGATATCCAGGCTCTGTCCGGCAAGAATCCTGAGGCAGCGCTGCCCGTCAGAATCCGTCACCCATCCGTCATTCACGAAACCGAATCCGTTGAATGCCGCACCTACGGCAGCATTGCCCTGGGCGGAGTTCTGAATCGTGGCAGGGTTGTCCTCGGAATTGTTTCTCACCTTCGGGTTCATGAAGAAGTCCGCGCCTGACGTAGGTGCGAAATTCTCCTTGTTGTCCACCTGAATCGCGTACAGCTCGGAACCGATGGATGGGGTCAGCATATCACGGCCATCAGAATCAACGCGCAAATATGCTGTGATGCTGTCTGAAGAATCCCCCTCGATCTCAACGGTGTTGTGCAGCTTGTACTGGACGCCAGGTGTGGCCACGGTAGAATACCTCAAATATGCGGTGTCGCCGGAATAATTGCCGACGGAAAAATCCAGCGGGATTGAAGCACCGTCCGGAGTAAAGACTCCATACTCCAGGATATCGGTTGTAACATAGTTCGTCACCGTCTTGGCCACCTTCTGCAGAAGCAGGTAACTCTTCCCGTCATCCGGATCCGCATTGACGAATATCTGCGACGTGACGTGCTCTGACTGTATGGAAGAATCCGCAACCGCTTCCAGCCATGCCTCGATACTGTGGACGCCATGAACCGAAAGCACCTTGCACGGCTCGCCGGCAGAATCCTCAAGCGTATAATGGAACGGGTTGGACGTACCTGTATAGCCTGCGATGGAGGAGTTGCTAAGAACAATCTCACGCGTCGCGTCAGCCCCTGAAGATGTCTTTCCGGATATCTTCAGATGCAGGTCCTTCTCCACGGCGCCATACAGGACGTATGAAAGGATGGTCGAAGCCCCAGCCCCGCCATCGACAGCATTCTGCCAGTTGGATATGAAATCAAGCGCCAGACGGGTCTTGACCACCGACGCAAACGTCAGATACGATGACGACACGTTCATCTCGACATCCGTCACCACCATCCTGAGCTGCTGGTCCCCGTCAAGCAGGTAATCGCTGACATCAATCTCCTGGTAAGCGTTCTCGTCCTCGAAAGGAGACGGTGTCATGGAGATTGAAGCCACATTGAGCCAGTCGCTGTCGGAAGCCGTCTTCCGCTGTATTACCAGAAGACCGTCGTGGCCGGAGTCCTCCGATATTCCGTTCTTGGTATATACGGAAGTGTACCTCAAATGTAATTTGACAGTGCCGTCGGTGGATATGATGGCCGTGCGGCTGTCAGTAGTCTGAAGACGGACAGACGGCAGGTCGCTGTCCGAAAGAATAGTCATCTTGACAGTACCGTTGGCGTCAGGAACATATTCGACATTGTTCCTGATGATCTTCTTGATGCCACCCTGGTTCTCCTTGATGGCCTTCAGCAGAAGGTTGAACTCATCGGCGGTCAACACCCCACTCTCATCGGTGCCGCCATTCTCGAATTTCTCGGTGATAGATGATAAATCTGTTGCCATAATTTATAATTGTTAAAAAGTAATGGGGAATGTGTACGGGAAGCCTGAAGACCCTTTATCATTGCCCTTCAGAATGAGTTTGTTGCCATTATATACGGCCGTGAGGTTCTTGTGAGCATAGTCACTATAGATGGAATACCACGTCCCCGGAACTATCTTGCGGTCGGCCCGCAACTTCAGATACTCCTCCTCTGTAAGCTGCTCCTCCTTCATCAGCCCCTCATAACGATCCTTGACATTGATAAGAAGATTCTCACCGATGTATATCGCCTCAAGTTCGAGGAACTGCGCGTCCGAATAGACGCAATACCACACGTCAGGAAGCACCTTCCCGGAAGAAACAAGCTTCTTGTAACCGGCAGGGTTGACATTGACGTGCGGTACGGCTTCGGACAGGATCTGGTCTATCTCAGACCCTGTAAATTGACTCCTATATGGCTCTTTCATTGTCTGACGAAAAATATACGGCCGTCAGCCGTCAGCAGGAACAGGCCGTCGTTTGTTATGAAATTGGAAGTGAGGACTCCGCCGTCAAGGCTGATCTCCTCGATGTATCTGGCGCACACGGCAGTCTGCTCCGGACACGCCAGAACCAGACACAAGCCAAGCAATACAGACGCGATGGCCATTATCTGACGATGCGCCGATGTCCCCAGCTGCGGCTGACGGCTCAGCAGACGGGCCTCCGCCCCCGTTGTAAGTACGGAGACGGAGACAGCGACCTGCCTGTATGGTATGACAGCCGACGCCCTCATAGCACGGTAACCTTTGTGTCAGCCTTCACGACATCCTTCCGGAAACCCCCTTCGAAGCCTTCATCCGGGATGTTGGCCGTGACGGTCATGATGACGTCACCCTTGCCGACCTTCGACGAGTTGAAACAGGCGACATACCTGGTATCATCCCCGTCAACAATAGTATAAAGGTCCTTCTTCGCCAGCGGGAGACTCCCGTTGGCCGTAGAGAAAACGACACTGAAATCAATGTCGGCCATAGTCTTTCCGACCGGGAGATTGCTCAGTATCACCTCAATCTTGATGTCACTGTCCATCAAGATCCCAAAGCGTGTAATCTTTTCCATATCAATCTTCTTCTGAATAACTGTAAGTAAATGAAAGGCTATGCTGGGAGGCATCATCCTCAATGACTATATCCGTGGACACGACGACAATCTGGCGCCAGACACCACCGACAAGATGATACACCGCAGGAGAAGACAGGAGGCTGACCAGAGCCTCGGCCGAAGCCAATGTCATCCAGCCGGAGTTCTGCATATACTTGCGCGTGACCTTGCACTGCGTCTGCTTGCGCAACCCGTTCTCCAGATGATTGCTGAAATCCATCTCTGGCGTGACTGTCCTGCGGCCGCCCATAGCTATGTTATCCCAGCCCCCGAGGCGGTTATAGAACAGATACTGCTCCATCGGACGGGATGTGATGTGATATACAGGGGAGCGGAGGTCAGGAGCATTGTCCGTCGATATCCGTACCCTGAAAGTGTCATCCCCCGCCAAATGCAATGCAGATATCGGCTTCAGCATGGCATACTGGCCAGTACAGTCGCCGGAGCCGAAAACAATGCTGTCCTTGATGTCTATCTTGCCGGACCTGGTCTCGATGAACGCAGACATGATGGCATCATCATCCGGATAAGCGATTGGAAGAATGTAATCCTCAGGAACCGTCAACTCGTCCGCGTCGCTCATCCTTGACAGCGAATCCTCCGAAAACAGGTTCACATCCGCATAGACATACTTGTCGGCGGCATCGTCGTCGGACCTCATCTTCAGGGAAACATAATTCGACTGATTGGCCGGCACCTCTGACGGAACCGACGGCACGAACAAATCCTTGATCAGCGGTTTGAGGTCAATGAGCAGCGTCCCGGAAAAATCCGGCCACAACTTCCCGACGAAAAGGCTCTGCTGCCGGAGCAGTTCATATATGCTCACCTCCGGACGGTTCTCCGGCTCGGTGTTAATCTCAAGCGGCGTCAACTTCGGAAGCCAGCTTATACCTGGATAACTTGTCTCTATCATATTACATTGTTATTGGCTGGCAGTCGGTCGGGTTCTCAATCTCCGGAAGAATCCAGAGCTTTGCTTCCCCGAAAGCGATGCCGTGATCTGAAATACTATATTTGAGCGACTTGACGAGCGCACGGACCCCCTTATAAAGAACAGGACGGCAGACATTCAAGTCCTGAAGGACCTTGACGGGAAGGTTCAGCGTCACCGACACCTCCGGAGCGCCGTTGAGCAGAAGCGTATTGTATTTCCGCCAGAACTTGGCGAAAAGTCCGTGAGGGGAAAGACTCGGATACCTGTCAGCAAGCCCGGTCCAGCCAGTGGCCGTGCCCATCCAGTATTGGTCATAATAAGCCCAGCACACCATCAACGGATGTTCCTGCTTCTCTTCCTGCCCCTTGATGGCCGTATGATAGTGCACGGCATCGCCGATGAACGGGATGACAGGAGAAGGCTTGTAATGATAGTGATAGTCGTGCCTCAGTGCCTTATCAGAAGGCTTCTTCTCCTTCTCCGACTCCGAATAATAACATCCTGAGACGGTAAAGGCATCAGTGCCCAGCCTGGCACGGGTACCGTTCGTCACCTGCCAGAAATCCCCCGTGGCCTCGGCATAGTACAGACCGTCAGTCTTGCCGATACCCGTATCCGTGTTCACCTTGGTGTACTTCCTGAACTTGTTCATCAGCTCCGTATAAGTGGCAGCCACCGGAGCGGCACCGTCAATGGATGTGTCGGCAGAGAGCCTTACTGCAGCGGCGTCCGGAATCTCGAACGCCTCGTCCTCCTGGATATAGCCTGTGACGTCCACCGCCGGGCCCTCATCGAGCACCTCATTCATTATATACACGCCTGCAGTATCGCCATCGACATTGACATAAGCCCCGAATTTATCCTCAAGCCACGTCAGGAATTCTCCGAAAGTAATGTCAGGCACGAAGTCGCGCAGATAGACATTGCCCCCATGGCAGATGAGGTCCGCGCACGGATGGAGCAGGACCAGGTCCTCGTAAGGCTTCGAATCGAAATCATTGTGCGTCACCTTATAGCCAAGCGCGGACAGTATGGCACGGATGATATAGCAGAGATACGGGAACACCGCCACCCCATAGCCGTCCGGCACGTTCAAGGTCAAATCCCCCGACTTGTAGCTTCTGGCCTTGTAGACCAATGAGCCGAAAGACTCGCCATATTCGTCAGAGGTGTCTTCCAACTCGTTCAGCACTATGTCGATGCCCTCGGCAATCTTGCAGCGTACAGGCAGCGCCACCAGCTCGTGCCTGTCAAACCACTGCTGCGTCTCCTTGGTGGCCATGGAATCATTGATGAGGCCGACACAGGTCTCCAGATTCGTCTGCCCGAAATTATACGTCATCTCGGACAGTATGTTCTTCAGACTCCTGTCCTTGTCGGAAGAGTATGCCTTGCTCTGGCAGAATGAAATGACACCGCCGATTTCATCCGCAGTACAGGACGAAATCATCAGATTGCCCTGAATCTGGAATGCCCCATACTGGACGATGCACTCGACCCCGTTCCGGAAAGAATACCTCCTCGAAAGCAGGTCAGGACGTCCGGCGGCCACGAGGTTCCCGGGAGTGGCCGGAACCGTGAAAGGAATGGAGCTGCTGCCGTCAGACGACAGCATCGGATTGCTGATTTCAATCTCAATCGAGAAGTCCTCCGGAAGGCTGAACTCCCCAGCCTCTGTATATATTCTTACCATTACAATGAGATTTTGGATTTGACCCTCTTCTGATAGTCCTCCTGGGCCTGGAGCTGCGAGAGGACGACATAGGCCACAGGCGTCTGGGCGAAGTAGCCACGCAGGAGGGAATAGATGTCATGCAGGACTTCAAAGGCATTGGCCGGCAAAGTCGTGCCGCCTGACGTATAGCCGCCCTCGGCGAACCCCGGAGCGGACGGGGACTTGCCCCTGAGCCTCGACAGACGCTTCCTCTCGATGCGCGCGATTTCCCTTGCCACCGACGGATCCCGAAGTTCCGGCTGTGCGACGACATACTCGCCGCGATGGACAATCCCGGCAGGCTCATACCTCCCACCGCGTCCGGTATAGCCTCCGTCGGCGTATCCCGTGACCTCACGCGTCTGGACCACACCGGAAGACGAGGAGGAATTCCCCGAGGCACCTACAGTCTGGTTCTTGATGGCATTGCGCTGCTGGACTATGCTGGCCACCTCAGCGGCTGTCGTGGCCGCTATGACGCCCGCCATGACGGCGCCGGCGATAGGGCCGAGCTGGGCAAAGGACTGGATGGCCGCGAGAGCTCCTGCAGCAATAGTCTTGGCGATATTGATGGCCATGTCCACATCCGCATATTTCTTCTGGGTGTCGAGCTTCTTCTGCTCATATTCCGCCTCGATGCGCTCCTTCTCCTCGGCATTGTCACCGGCGGCCGTCAACTCCGCCTGCATCTGGGCCTCAAGCTTGTTCAATTCGGCATCACGCAGGGAATTTACCATATTCCCGGCAGCATCCAGGAACTGATTGGCCGTATCCAGGGAACCCTGCCAGGTCTGAAGATTTATGCCGGCCACAGCCTTGGCATAGTCCTCATTGAGCTGCTTCTTTCTCGCAAGATACTCCTCCTCTGAAATGAGCTGGAGTTCGTGCAGGTCTTCCAGATCCGCCAGTTCCGACTTGTGCGTATCCTCCGCCTTGGCCCGCTTCCCCTTCCTGCTGACCGGCTCGGTGTCGTTCTCCTTATCGACAAGCCGGCTGATCTTCTTCACGATATCGACATCCTCCGGAAGAGAATCCAGAAGAGCCTCCATCTCGGCTGCCGTCTCGGCAGTCAACGACTCGACGAGCTTGTCAGCCTCCGCCTCCGCATCGTCATTCATCTTCTTCAGCATCTGGGTGAACTCGGAGGAGTTCTTCTCAAGCGCCTGCCTGATGGCCTTCTGGGAAGCCAGTTGCTTGTCGGCAATCTTCGTCTGCAGGTCGGTGACATCCTTGCCATAAGACTGGTTTATGGCAATCTTGGCGTTGAGCATACTGATTTCAGCAGCCTGGCTCCGGACATTGTACTCAGTCTCGGTCATCTGCCTGGCGGCAAGCTGCTGCTTCAGAAGAAGCAGCTCCTTGTCATAAGCGGACTGCGCGGCATTGATGCGGTCCTGGTATGACTTGTTCCTCTTGGCCGCCTCATCAGCGTCAATCTGGTTCTGCAGGGTTCCCCGCTTCCTTGCCTGTGCCGCCGAAGCCGCCGTCAGTTCCTCGTCAGCCTGCTTGAAGGCAAGCGTCGCATTGACATACGAATTCACGAGATCATCATTGGCAAGATTGTACTGGCGGGTCAGACGGGCAGCCTCGACGATGGTCTCATCCCAGCCCTTGAGCTGCTTGTCCACCTCCTCCAGAGCCTTGGCGTTAGCCTCGACAGTCACCTGGTTGTTCGCCCATTTGAAATTGGACATAATAGATGACCTCTTCTCCAGGAGCTCATTGTATTCGCCTGCCTGGGTGATGAGGTCACGGTTGCCCTCATAATTGTCAATGACGAACTTGAGTTCCTCGTCAGTCATCGACGTGCGCGAGCGGAGCATCTCGATGGCGGCCGTCCGCTCCTGCTCCGCAAGAGACTTCTTCGTCTCGGCCAGCTCCTGCTCCTTGGCAATGATATTGTCCAGGGCATCCATCCTCTCCTTGGCGGACTTGCTGGAGTTGTTGGCGATCTCCGTCTGTGTGTTTATGTAAACCCTCGCGTCGGATTCCATCATCTTGAATGAGTTGGTCCGCTCGAACAGCTCGTCACGAAGCTGGGCCGCCTCCTTGGCCGCACGCATCGCTTCCTTGATGGAGCCCTTCACCACGTTCGAGCCCTGCCCGATATTGGCGATGAACTGCTGCCAGCCGGCGTTCACCATGTCGGTGACGATGGCCCAGCGGTCTCCCCAGACCTGCGTGGCCTTGGTAAAGGCGTCGAACCCTTTCTTCACCAGGTTGACCGCAGCGTCGAAAGCCTTCACCGCCAGCGACCCGACCGTGAACCCTCCTGCGATCTGTGCGCCGAGCCCCTTCATCGCCTTGCCCGTCTTCTCGCCTCCGGACTTCACCTCACGGATACGGTCCTCGGTCTTCTTCAGCTCGTCATTGTACTTCGCCCAGACCTTAGGATTCGCCTCCTTGTGGGTATTGGCCAATGCCTGCCGGCACTGCTTCGCGTGCTTCTGCAGCTGAGAGAGGGACATCGACCCGATACCGAGGGCCTCGGCATACTTGTCGGCATTCTTCCCGGCTTCCTTCAGGGCCTTGGAGTCCGCTTCGAGGGACTTCTTCAGCGCCGCATACTGTGATGTGGACTCCTGCCCGGCATCACGCATCGCCTCCATCTTGGCGGTAGTGTCCGCGATGGACTTGCGCAGAGCGTCGGCGGACTTCTCGCAGTCCTCAAGACTCTTCTGGTACTGCGCAGCCTGCTGCGGATCCAGCTCCACGTCAGCGATGAACTTGACTATCTCATTCTTTATTCCTGCCATATATCGAATTTTTCACGAAAGTAGCCAAACGGCAGGTGCCGGCAAAGGACAGAAAATTCACACTTTCCGTCCGGAAATCGTCCCGTCGATGGCGCGGATCATAAGAGCCGGGATGACCCTGTTCAGCCAGCGGCGCACACCGCCGACCAGGTATCCGTACACCTGCCGGTTATAGATGGGAACCTTCTTCTTCCGCTTCCCTCCAGGGCCGTACTTCATGTCAATGAAGCGGATATATTTCGGGTAGGACACCGTCACGCCGCTGCAGGTGACGGACGGCTTCTTCCGGAAAGACGCGGCCAGATGTCCGCTGCGGTTCTGCAGGGAAGTGGCCGCGATGGCATTCTGCTTCGCAAGAAGAGCGGAGGACTGGGTGGACAGGACCTTCTGCAGGTCGTTTCGGAATTCATCTGAAAGCATAGCAATACAATTTTCGGCAAAGGAAAAGAAAAAGCCCCGTCCTCGAAAGGACAGGGCCGAACGATAATCCACATCCCGCTTCATCAATGCGGTATAAAGTAGCAGATGGCGGCAGGCTTGCCGTCGCTGTCAATGACCATATATCCAGGAAGTTCCAAAGGGATTTCCCCGCGCTTGGCCATACGGCGCAACTTGTATTCATAATGGCTGCGAGGCAGAATCACCGCCTTGTTGGCCCCGTTCTGGGGTCCCACCAGCTTGATGGTGACGTGTTCCCTCACGTCGAAGAGGCTCACGGCCGTTTCGAAGGCATGCGCCTGCTCATAGTTCAATATTCTTGTCATTCCGATTCTGAATTAAAGGATGAAAAAATGATGTCCGCCACAAATGAAGACGATTCATACAGGCCCTGGCGGATGAGATCAAGAGTCTCCTCGTTCCTGGAGGACGAGAGCTCGGCGGCGCTCATCGACGAACGGATGAGGTGCAGCTGCTGGGAGCATTGCCTGAGACCCAGAAGAAGGCTGAAAAGCCTGTCAGACACTTCAGTTCTCATAATCCGCCTCCCCGTCATTTTCAGGATTCCCGCCGACGATCCGATAGGCATCGACGCTCAGCAGGATGGATGCCAGTGCGCTGTATGACGCATGGGCATTGGAAAGATTGTTGAGAATGTCCGGAAGGAACTTCTCCACCTCGCAGCGGTCGGTCTTGACGGCCTTGTCGCAGATGGACCTCACCGTACTGACCGCATTGTCAATGGCGGCCATCCCCTTGAAGAGTTCGACGGCATCCATCTTCAGCGTTTCGAGAGCTTTCATTCCTGCGGAGTCCTCCCCGCCTCGGCCTTCTGCTTGAGTTCGGCGATGTACTCCTCTGCAGCCTCCTCGTCATCGAAGGTGGCGAGCCTGCTCTGCAGCGATGCGCGCTCATCATAGAGCATCTTGCGGAGAGTCTGGATGAGATCCGACATCTCCTGCATACGCTGCCCGTCGACAGGAAGACCCTTGTCGTCGTGGAGTCGCTTCAGAACGATAAATGACTTGTAATACTCGGATGCCCCATCGACGAGAGCATCCATCGCCTCATTGGCGCTTTCCAGAAGAAATCTGGAGAATTTAGGGTTGCTAGACATAACGCAAAAAAGGAGCCCTGTCTAACAACCCCAACAAGTGTGATTATTTGCCGCAGGTCACCCTTTTGGCGGACTCCTAAATAAAATTCAATCTATACGTACAGTGCTCCCAAGAGGGTACACCGAGTTATTAGAGTTGTTAGACACGACAAATATATACATATTTTTTCATATCGTGCAAGTTTTTTCTTATTTTATGCAAGTTTTTTGTTTCGGAATCAGCTCGGCAGGATCTTTTTCCTGGGATCACGAAAAAGATATGCCCTGCGTGCGGCCATATATTCATTCCTTTCATCCAGGGCACGCTCAAGCCGGGCGAGCGACTTCCTGATTCTTTCTTTAGTCTCTTTCTTCATATTCGTATGTGTTTGGTTCTGTAAAGGTACGAAAAACCCCGGAACCATCACGGCCCGGGGCTACCAAAAACACATATACTTAGGCCTAACAACCAGAGTATTCTTTCGTGGCATCGAAACACGGACAGGTCTTTATCCATTCGCACGGTTCGATGGCTCCATCACCGTTCAGATCTGGGGAATAATCCCTATGGCCGGCCACCTTCGTGACCGTAGGGATGGCCGTCTTCAGGGCCTTGACCAGGAACAGCAGCGACTCCTTCTGCTCCGGAGTCCTGGTGTCCTTGCTCTCACGCTCCTTGGACAGTCCGCCGATGTAGCAGATTCCGATGGAATTGCTGTTGTGGCCGGAGACGTGCGCACCGACCTCGGCCAGAGGACGGCCGGGCTCGATATTCCCGTCCAGCTGCACGACGAAATGATATCCTATCTTGCGGAAACCCCTGCTCTTGTGCCAGACATCGATGTCACGTGCGGAAAAATTCTTCCCCTCGATGGTGGCCGAACAGTGGATGATGATGTCAGTGATCTTGCGCGGAACCGGCAGACTCCCGTCGATATACCGCTTTGCTTCTTCCCTTGTCATAATCTACACTATATCTATACCGTATATGTCAAACTCCATACTCCATCCCTGTGAGGCGGCAAGAGCCTTCGATGAGAAAACCGTCAGCGTGGCAGGGTAGTCCATCCAAGCGATACCACGCTTCAGGTCATCATCATTCCTCATAACACGGCGTATGGAGGATAAAATCTCAAGACATCTGTCCTGCGTGATGGCCGCGCCCACCAGGTCGGCAGCGTCCGGAACAGGGCAGGCCACCGTGACGGCCACATGAAAGCGGTCATCCTTGCGGTCGCTGGTCGCATCGATGGTGCTGGACACCCTGTCATACTCCACGAAGAGGTATATGCCGGTCACGGAAGTGATGACGGTGGCAAGCTTGTCCGCATCGGTGCCGAAGATGAAGTCAGTGATGCCGTCCTGCACCCTGTCCGCCCCGGATGAGAGGACCTCGTCCATCAGCGCCCTGTATTGCTTCCCGTCCGGTGCCCTGAACGTCCTCCTGAGGGCGTCCTTAGGCACGAACGACGCAAAGTATTTGAAAATGTCAAGTATGATCATATCATTCCTCCTCTTCAGTTATGCTTATGAACGGCAGCACCTGCTCGACGAAAAGATTAAGCTTGTCGGCAATCTTGCCCGGCTTCATCCCCGAGCCCTGAAGGGTGTGGATGCTGTCCACCGTCTGCTGTACCATCGCAGAGAGGAACGAGTGCACATCCATCCTGGACACCGCATCGAAATCCCCATATCCGGCCTTCGTCAATGCGAAGATGCCGCTGTTGCTTCCGACCGGATTCGCCTCCGCCTTCTGCCCGGCCTTCCTGAACACCAGCGAATAGCTCTCATCACGACGGATGGATTCCAGGATTCCCCTGAAATTATACATCACCGCTATCCTCTCGTACACGCTGAAACCGCACTTTCCTCCATACAGAAGCCTCACGAGCGGATCAAGGACTTCAAGTGCCTCGTCCTCCCTGTATGCGCGGACATATCCGCTCTGGAGATTTACCAGACTGATGCCGGCTGTGTACTGGGCCGCCGTGAGAGAGCAGTCTATCACTCCGGCCTTGTCGGTCTCATATCTGTATCCGTCTGCCGACGAGAAGAGATTCCTCTTCATCTCGATGTCGATGTACGCCGTCTCGCTTCCGTCGCTGTTCGACACAAGTCTGTACGGGAACGTCAGAAGCCCGGACAGAGTGAAGAAGTTCACGCCGAGAAAATCCGTCAGGCGGGTGGAAGGGATGTCAATGCCGAGACAGGCGGCCACAATCTCAATTTTGAATGTCTCAAAATCAGTGTGTCCGGTCTCGAAATTCCACATCGCTTTCGAAAGCCTCACGAACGTAGGCGCGTCGCACTCCTCCCATTTGGAGGGAACCGCGTATGTATGGTTGTTTATTTTCAGCTTGATCATAGCACCGAATAAAATTTCTGGTCCTCTGTCTGGTCACTTCCAAAACTCGATTTTCCGCCTCCCACAGCCTTCAGGCGCTCGATTGACGACATCAATGAGGTATATTTGGCCATAAATTGGTTATACAGATTGGCCCTTTGCTGGGGGTTGCTCGACTTGGAATATTCGTGGCTGTCGTCGTACCGGATGGCACGAGGAAGTTCCGTCACGTCGAACTGCATCACGGCCAGCGCCATCACCTTATAGCACAGCGCCTGCTTGGCCAGCTCCATCATCCTCTCGGGAACGTCAGAAGGAAGCGCCGGAAGAATCTCCTGCCCCCAGGTCTGGCGGACGAGATACAGAACTTTGTGAAAAAACAGTGAACTTTTCCCTATGCCGAAATAAAAATCAAACTCAGAGGCACTCTTCACCGGGAGGGCCATCCGTCCCTTGTATTCGGAAGTCTCCTGCCACCCTCCGGTCTGAGGATTCGCATCAAGCCAGTCCAGCAGCCTGTCCATTGCAGCCCAGTACGATTCCAGATGGTGAGACTTCATCTCCTCGTGCTGGTACTTGTACATCGATGCGTCGGAGCCGTTCTTCTTGCTCGTGGCGAAGATCTGATACTTATATGACGCCTTACAGGCGACGGCCGTCTTCAGGAGGTCAACCGGCTCTTCCTGCCCGCCGTCAAGGACGGCATCGAACACGCTCTGGGAGATGATTCCGGCCACATCATGAACCGCCGTCCTGATGGATGGCATAAGCTGGCCGATGGAAGTGTCGGCAATCATACCGTCACTGTATTTCTGGAATTCCCCGAGATCAGGGAAGATTTCTGCTGCTGTCATACTATTGCTCATTTTGGTTGGCCATCCTGTTGGCCGGTGACACATCCTCCTGGCGCTGCACTGCAGGACGGTGGAATCCGATGCGGATACCATCGGCATACTTCTCAGGGAAGTTCAGTGCAATCGCCTCATTCAGGTCGGCACAGACGACGCTGTCCGGGATTGCCTGCTGCGTCAGATATATGATATAGTTGTAATACGCGTCAGAGCCTGACTTGCTGATGGTTCCGTCGGAGGTTATATTCGAAATAGACGGGTCAATGCCCTTGGCGGACAGCAGTACCATATCGGCACGTTTGTCCACGGAAATCAACGCCTCGATATATTCCTTGTACTTCTGGGGAATCTCCTCGATCTTCCACTGCTCGATGTCCCCGTTCTCATTCATGAACGAGCGGGTCGCATAGGTCTTCCCCTGGTTCTTTCCGCGGCCGGCAAGGAAAGACGTGAGGTTGCGCAGCTCCAGGTTCACATACTTTTCAAGCAGCATCTCGCTGTATTCCGTACCTATCTCCAGAGTCTCGCTCCCCACTTTCACGGTGATGAGCTCGCCATCCTTGGCGCCGCCGGCCTTTTTCTCCGCATTCATCTGGCAGAGCTCTTCCAGAGCTTCCTTCTTGGCATTGTACCAGGCATTCGGGATAATGATGTGATGCCGCGCGGAAAGGGCATTCTCCAGGAACGAGTTGATGTAATACGGAGTTGCATTACAACCTATAATCCATTGACGCACACCGTTGAAGAATACATTGGTGGCATAGATGTCATTGTCATAGTCCGCATTGCGGCTGTATGAGATGGCACCGTTGCATTGCAAAGGTTTGACAGGGTTGAATTTCGGATATACGTCGTAATTGTTCGTGGATGTCGTCCGCCCCCAATTGCCTACAAGCACGCAATCGAAATCCATCTGCCCGACGTCCGTCTTGCGGGAGATGTCCTTGGCTGTGGCAAGTCTGGCACGCAGTTCAGATATGTGCCTCAAGCCTGCCACAGGAAGCGTTCCGGGAACATGGGCCATAGTGCCGCGGGTAAGCTGCCACTGGCTGAAGATGCCCTCGCTGTAGTAGTAGGAGCGTATGCACTTGATGAGATATTCCTTGTATGAATCCGGAAGGCCGTTGCGCTTCCAGCCTTCAAGCCACGCCTGCACCTCCGGATCCTGAAGGTATCTGCGGCTGACAGTGCCGTCATCGCCTGTCTCCTCCCGGAAGAGCATCGGGCCGGTTCCGTACAGGATGGCCACCTGCTTCTCGATGAGGGATGGCAGGAGACGGTTCCCCTTGATGAGAGCGGCACACACGTCCGGATCATCATTGTTCACTCCCGCCGGCCAATAATAATATGCGCCCATCCTTCTTGCGGAAAGGGCCGCCTGACCGTCAGATTCGGTTCCGCGCCCGCTCCCCGTCAAGGATGCCGCCGGCTCCGCTTCTCCGATCTGGTATGTGAGGGCATAACCGTGCCCCGTGTATGTGCCGAACTTAATCATACCACTTCACTCTATATAGTTTGTTGTCCTCATCGCTGAATCCTATCGCCCTGATGAGCGCCCTGTAGCATGAACGCGGCTGGCCGTCAGAGGTGAGGAAGAGAAAATAATTCTTGCCGTCGATGTCGAATTTGTCGTGGGGCAGAGGCTTGCGCATCGTGCATCCGGAGAACATCTTCAGAGGCACGGAAGAAGCGCCCGACTTCTTCGTCCTTGAGTACGGGAAGAATGCCAGGTTGAATGTTCCGCCGGCCTTTGACAGGACCTCGGCCTTTTGTAATGCAACACTGCCCTTGATAGTATCCATCGCTTTGAATTTGACACGAAGGTAGCCCTTCAGAAGGCGCCGGCAAAGGACAGAATCCGTCATATTTCAGTCGTTTTGCAACCTTGCATTACAAACCCAAAACTTAGCGGCGCCGCGCTTTTCTTCCGCAGATTTTCAGAAAAGGCCCCAAATTTTTCAGTCAACTCGCTGACACTCAGCCGAATGACCATTTTCAGAATAACACAAACCCCCAACTTTAGCCCGAAAAATTGGAAGAAATGCCCCCTGCAGAGGTATAATTTCGCACTCCAGGGAAGTATTTTTCGAATAAACCCCACACCAGATACGTCAAAGCTGACGGAATCTGAGGCGTCAATCCTGCCTGCAGATCGATGCGGACCTTAACCTCCGGGGACTTGTCGAGCTCGACCGGAGTGGAGCCGACAACCTTCTTGCAGCAGTACATCGCAGACACGAGGTTCGGGCACTCGTTCGAGTCAATCCGGATGCGCGGCACATTCCTCTCGGATTCGGCCAGAAGACGTTTCCAAAGCCTGTAATGCTGCCAGTGGTAGATGGTGGCCTGCCCGAGGTTCATCAGCTTCACGCGCCAGCCATACCGCTCCAGCGCCTTCTTCAGTTTCTTCGCATCAGTCTCCGCATCACGCTCATACTGCTTGTTGCGCTTGTTGCCGGCACGGTCGTAATACAAATCTATCATCTTGAGCCTGGAAGCGTCGGCGTAGAATGCGTTTATCTGTCGTGCAAGGTCTTCCGCATCCTCCGGCGGATAGACGAAAAACTCCTTCATCACCCTCAGGGCGTTGGCCTTCCTGTCCATCTGGCCGCTCACCACTGAAGAGAAACTGCCGGGATCGTAGCCGAGCAGCAGCTTCTGGGCAGGTTCGTAATACTTCAGATGGTCGGCAGTGACGGTGAAAGACTCCTTCAGGTTCAGTTTGTCAATGACTTCATACTTATAACTGTCGCTGAAGGTGTGCCGTTCCTCATCCCACAGCTCGAAGAACAGATTGTCGCGATTCCTGTCGCCGATGGAACAGATGGAAGACAGGAATTCCCCCATATCCAGGATTTCCTTCTGTGTACGGAAGTAATCAAGCCCGAGCACATCGCGGTTCACGAAGGTCGATGCGCGGATGAAAAACGTGCAGCGTTTGCGGAGCTGTGACAGAAGCGGCCCCCATTTGGCGATTTTAGCCTCCGAAATGCGGGTTTTCACGCCATTGCGAAGATTCACCTCGCAGTCATTGAGCATCAGAGAGAGCGTCACGATATCGGCCACAAGCTGAGGGTCCACCTCTTTCTCGTAATCCATAAACCAGTTATTTTCACCGATAGAGACGCGCCCGATGTCGGACACACCAGTAATGCCTCCGTGCAGATGCGACTTGAATGCGTCAGAGCCGGAACCGATGCGGGATGTTCGGATGGCCGGAATGATTCGCGTCCTGACCTTCTCGCCGTCACTGTATTTCATCTCCTCCAGAAAAGCGTGGACAATACTCCGGCCGGCGATAGAATCCGCCCTGTCCACGGCCACTGCCTGAAGAACCGAACCATTGGCAAAAACGATGGTTCTCTCCGGATTCAGGAGCGGATACCGTGGCGTCTGGAAGTGCTTGGGAAGATCTTTCTCCCCGACCACATAATCCCACCCCTCGATAAGCATCGGGCGCTCCGTCCCGTCCGGCATCTTGACCTCGGACCGGAAGGATTCCAGGATGGTCGGGATGACGTTGGTGAAGAGCGCCACGAATGACTTGTGCGAAATGATGGATGTCTCCCTCGGCATCTCCTCAGCAACCCTCAGAATGCGCCTTGTCGAGATGTGGGAGGTCTTTCCGCCGCCTCGTCCGATGACGGCGAAGAGTTTGTTCGGGTCAATGATGTTCACGAGTGCCTGCACCCTGTTCTGATACATCTCGATGTAGTCCGGTGTGCTATTGTTCGTCTGCTGTGTTTCCATTGTCAGTGATGTCTGGTGATATGTTGGCGTCCAGAAGCAGCCTCTTCTTCTCCGCCTCGGTTGTTTCGAGCCCGAGAATCAGTTCCTTGTACTGGGCATCCTCGGCGCGCTTGGCTATGTCCATAAGCTTCTGCGACTGGTAGCCGAGATCCTCCGGCTTGACATTGATGTTGACCAGATAGACAGGCGGCTGCCACTGGTGGTTCTCCTGCTCCCGCTGCTTGGTCCTGAGCTCGTGCGCCTTGTCGAGCGCCGCCTTGGCCGTGGCCAGCTTGTCGGCCTTGATGGCCACCCTCGCGAGGTCGTCATAGGCGTCTGCATACTTCAGATCCCAGGCACGGGCGGAAATGCCGTCATCCTGGTAGAAATACTCCAGGGCGTCACGGTAGATCTCCCGCGCCTGTGCGATGGTAAGCGACGGCCACTCCTTCCTCAGACTCTCGACGGCCCTGGAATAGTTGTGCTTGTGGTAGTGGAAGAGCCTCGACATACTGTCCAGCTGGAGGATGTACGTCTGCATATCTGCGACAATGACATCCGACTTCCTGTACTGAAGGAAGAACTGGATGTCATCCGCCTTGTAACTCTCAAGTAGTGCCAATCTGTCAATCATACGTCAAACAATTCTTTCTTAACATTGTCCACCCCGCGCCTCCAGGTGAGTTTCGCATCAAGTTCCAGCGCGTCGATATCCCCGGCCGCGGCCATCTCCGTCAATGCCGCCTCCATATCGTCCTCCCTGTGGGAACGGGATATGAGATACTCCTTATGAAGAGGGTGCTTCTTCGAGCAGATGTCCATCAGGAATTCAAGCCGCTCACGGCCCACGAGGTTCATCCTTTCCGCTATCTGGACAGGATAGAGCCCTATTACCGCCAAGTCCTTCACCCTTGCGACGAATTCCTCGTCATACGTCCTGATTTCCATTTCATTTTCCCTTTACGAATTCATCGAACACATCCTTGAAGACCTGAAGGATCGCCTGGAATTTCTCCAGATTGGTCTTGGCCTTCTCCTTCTTCTCCTCAGCCAGCTTGGGGCTGTTCACCTGCGAGCTGTACCGCGATATGTTCAGTTCCACGTTCTTCCTCTCCTGGAAGTATTCCTCCGGATTCCTCCTGAGGATGTCGAAAATACGCGAGCGCTCATCCCTGGATGAAATGAACGGATGCTTGCCGAGGAATTTCCCGGTATTGTTGAAGCTCCGGAGTTCATTGAAGCACATCTCCAGTCTTGCGGCCAACCTGACGATGTCGGCCAGAGTATCGAAATCCGTGATTTCGCCCTGCGTGAGGGCCTCAAGTCGCTTCAGTTCAGACCAGCAGTTGATGCGGTCGGTGAAGATGCTGTCCGCCATTCTCACCATAGGGTTGTCGAGCTGGCGCCACGGGATGTCCGGATACTGCTCGAACTTCGAGATTTTGGTCTGTTTCGGGGCCGGTGGCGGCACTTTGGCAGCCGTTGCGGCCGGTTGACCTCCAGAAGCTGCGGGAACCTCGCAGGCGGCCTGAATTTCCTCGGCCGAAAAATGGTCAAGAAGAACATAGACCATAGACACGGCCAGGGCCGAACGGTCCTTCATTATCGTTCCTGCAGCAGGCAGCCCTCTCGATGAAAGGAGGCGGCGGTATGTTTCTATTTTGGACGGCTGGGCGATTGCCTTGGATATTGATCTCTTTTGCTGGAAAGTGTACATATCTGTCAGTTTTATAATAAAACAGGGCCGTCAATGGCGGCCCTGATGTCAAGCGACGGGAGACTATGCAGCGACAGGATCCTCGACGCTTCCAAGATATTCAAGCGGCTGGAACGGGAACGGGCTGTTGAATGTCACGTCACAGCTGGCGTTGTCCGAATTCTTCCTCTTGTCGTGGTCAGTGAAGAAGTATGGGCAGCGAGGACGTCCGTAGATGTACTTCTTCCCGCTGATCCTGTCTTCCGCCACGATATAGAAGCCCTTGCCGTGGTAGTTCTCGATGAAGTTGTCGATTTCAGGCCTGTCACCGGCCAGAGTTCCGGCAAGCGTGTTCGTCACCTCCGTGGTCACGTCGCCATTGCTGCCCTGTGAAGTGGCAGCCGCCGTGAACTTGGCAAAGTCGAAATGTGCGATGGACGCCCCTTGCTTCAGCGTCAGGGCCGCCATCGTGCGCGCTTCGTCGGAAACTATTATCTCCGGCTCCTTGGTGAGGTCCACATCGTCCTCCAGAATGAGGTGGATTCTGTTGTATATCCTCTTGCCAGCGGATTCCAAATCCGAAACGGCAGTGATATTAGGTACTTTAATCATAATCGTATGGTATTAAAGGGGGCCGGAGCCCCCGATGACTAACCGCGTGATACTTCGAAGAACTTGCCCTTAGCGGCATCGTAATGCACGTAAATGTAATCTCCGACAGCCGCAGGGGTCCAAGCCTCTACCTCGCTGAACTTGCCGGATTTCTCGATCTTCGTCGCGTTGGTGAGGTCTCCGCACTCGATACGGTAAACCACGCCTACCTTGGCATTGACGATGTCTGTGAGAACCGTCGCCTTGGTGTTGGCCGAAGTCCTGATGAGGAATCCGAGGTCTTCGAGCTCCGCGCCCTCCGTATCCACGGTGGTGGCGTCTGCAGCGGCCGTGATGGACGGGAGGTTGAAGAAAAGGTACTGCTCGCGCGCCTTGTTGGCCTTGAGGTCAGCCTTGCTCTTGAAGTGACGGCCTGCGAACCCGACAGATGAGCCCTCCATCCAGTAAGAGTATGCAATCACCTCCTCAAGGTGGCGTTCGAACATTGTCTTGTACTCCTCGCCAGGCACGTTCTGCAGCAATTCGATATTGCCCGGGATGGTAGCGAAGATGAGCTTGAGATCGCCCATGGCCGGAACCCATCTGATGGCCATATTGTAGTTAGGAACCACATCCTTCGTACCGGTGTAATCGGTATTCTTGCCATACTTGTTGCTATACCACTCCATATACATCGGCTGATGGGCGGCATTGGCATAGATGACGAAGCGCTTAAAGTCGTTCGGGCGACGGATAGAAATCTTCTTGGCGAAGAACTGGAAGACGTCACCGATGTTGCTTGCGTCGTAGTCGGCAAGTTCCTCATCGTCGAACGGAAGCGCCTTGTTGCTGTCGTAGAGGCTAAGGATACGGTAAATGACACCTGTGGAACCGAGGATGGCCGGTCCGGACTCACCCTTGACCGGCTTCACATAGCAGCCGCGGATCGAACGCTCGATGCGCTCGGAATTGATCTTCTCGGCGAGGCTGAGTATGAGCCATTCGAGAAGGGTCCATTTTACAGGATCCGAGCCTTCGCGGTTCAGGTAGTTCAGATAAGCGGTCTCGAGAGCGGACATATCCTCGAAACGAACCTTGGACATGACCTTGTCGACAATAGCTTTCTCCGGCTGGAAGTCCACATTCCCCTTATATACCTCACCTGACTGGTATGCCTGGGACACCTCGTCGAAGAGGACGTTGGTGATAACCTGTCCGGACTGGATATTGCTTACGGTGTTGAACAGACCTGCAAGCGAAGGGTAGGACACGATTCTCGCGATCACCATATCCTGACGGATAGTGAACTGGCGGGTACCGATTTCAGTGTCAGACGACAGCTGTGAGATGTCCACCTTTGCCTGCTTCAGGAGGTTGAGTCTGCCTGAAGCGCGGAGTTCCCCGTATCTCTCAGAGAGTTTCTCCGCATAAGATATCGCATCGGTTTCGAGGACCTTGCGGTCGTTATCTGTAGGGTTTCCATCTATGCGGCCATTGATGAGAATCGAGTTGTAACGGCGTGACGCCGCGAAGAAAGGATTCTGGATGCCGAAAGCATACTCTTTCGTGTGCATACCGGTAGCGGACGGGGTGGCGGCCACGGTAGCGACCGGTTTCACATCTGCTCCCTGCTTTGAGAGTTTCTCGATGGTGGCGTTGGCGGTGGCGACCTCGCCCTTGAGTTCCTTGACACTTGCGAGGATCTGGGCAAGTCCGTCCGGGGTGCCCTCAGTTCCGGCCTCTACGCCAGTGATGCCGGCAAGCTCGGCCAATGTCCTCGTGAATGCCTCAGACTGGGCGCTCTGCTCAGTCTGATAATTTGCAAAGTCATTAGCGAATGCCCCTGCACCATGCGCCTTGTTGTAGGCCTCGATGAGAGCGGCCTGGTCTTCCTTGGTCAGCTCCTTGCGGTCAAATTTGTCCTTGAGGCCGGCCGATGCGACCACCGCAAGCAGATTTGTTAAAAATTTACGCATTGTTAGAAATTTAATTTGTTGATATCTACGGATGGACTTGTTTCTTTCTGTCCGGCCTCAGCCCTGAGCAATTCCAGGACCTCGTCGAGGGAATTCTGCCCGTCGATGAGCCCGGCCGCAAGTGCGTCGGCGCTGTAATAGAGCTCGCCCTGCTGCGCCTCCTCAGTGAGTGACGGGCGTGAGGACTTCACGTCGTCGATGAACTGGAGCGCCATCGGGTCGAGGAACCTCTTCACGAACTCGTCAGGATGCCCGTCGAGGACATCGCGCTGGACCTTGTTCTTCAGAGGCGAGTAATTGCTGTAAAGCGTGATCTCCTTGAGGCCTGCCTTCTCCAGCATCTCCCTGTCATCGTATGCAGTGCTGACGATGCCGATGGAACCGACCTCCGAGAAGATTGATGAAGCGAACACCTTGTCGGCAGCGGCACCGATATAGTAGCCTGCCGAGGCCGCCACCGATTCCACGAGCGCATACACGGGCTTCTTCAGGGCCTTGACGGCCAGAAAAGCCTCGTGCAGCCCGAATGATTCACCGCCGCAGCTGTCGATATGGATGAGATGTGCACTGATGGCAGGGTTCTCGTCCGCCGCCTTGATGTCAGCGATGAACTGCTTCGTCGAGAAGCGCCACCATGATTTGTATGATATGCTGCCGAAAACCGGATGATAGGCGATGGATCCGTCAGGTATGTCGGCATCGCTGAACTCGGACGGGTAGCAGAGCTCCGTGTCCGGAGGCACGGCCACGCATTCCTTGTATGCCTTTTTCTCGTCGTCAGTAACGAGCACGAGATGCGATGCCTCAGCGTGCTGGGGCACCGTCGCAAGAAAGAGTATTTTGAATTCCTGCTGTGTCATAATTTGAATTTTCAGCAAATTTATGCACTGCAGGGCACTTCAGGTAGGACAGAACGGCTATAAGACGAGCGGGAAGGCCGAGTCGAAAGATGTTTCGAGCTTCAGGGCACCGGTGAACGGGGTCACCTTCAGGCGCGGTGCGCACGATGCCGTACCGATGAGGCGGAGGCTTCCATCAGACATATAGAAGGCGATATACATCCTGCGGCCGTCATAGCCGAGCAGGTCTCCCTCCAGTGTGGAAAGAGACAGTTCCTGTCGATACGACAGCCCCGACTCGCTCTCCTCGGGCGTCTGCTCGAAAGAAATCTGGCCGGATGCCTGGAATTCCACAGAACCGACCGGAAGGAAGTTCAGCGGCTGGAACCGGATATAATCCCGGATGAGATCCGGGTCGATGAGCGCAAAATGCGAGGTAATAGTCGTTGCCATTTTTTTCGTTCTCCTGCCCCGTTCCGGCCCCGAAAATCTGGGACCTCTCGGGAGTTATATTTTATTAGAAATCACTATTTTCCACGGGTATCGCACGGGTATTTTGGTGCTTCTTCCGGAAACGGAACCAATCCTTCCGGAGCATCTCGTATGTGATGTTGTCCATCGAGATGTTGTACAGCTCGCAGAAGGAGTAGATGGCATCACGGATGGTGAGCCCCGGGCTGTTGCCGAGGGCTCCTGTCATATAGCTCCGATATGTAAGCTTGAAGGTGTGCATCAGATGAGACGCCACCGCCTCCTGGCCCTGGGGATTCAGGTAGTTCCGCCAGAGGGTGTCCACCACGAACTCGGGATTCGGGCGGTGCTTGCCCGGATCCACCTTGCGGGAGTTCCTGTTGTACTGGCGCCGGTGGGAACGGAACAGGGCGATGCGGATGCAGTCCGGATCACCGGCTGCCGGCACGGGCCTGTAGTCGTCAGGCACCAGGTCGAGGTGCATCTTCACGATGCCCCACAACTTGGATTCCCGGCCGGGGGTTATGATGTCCGAGCCGTCGTTGACGCTCAGTATATATTCCCTCAGGCAAGGAAGCACCTTCACCGATGCCGTCTGTATGTCGTGCATTGATTCCATTGGCAGTAAATTTATCGTGATTTCCTGTCCCCGCATGGGACTGTGACGCGTTTACAAAGATACGAATTTTTATGCTGCCGGGGGCCGATTTCCCCGCCTTTCCCGAAGCCTGATTCCGAGACACACTTGTGCAAATATCGGTTTTTTACAGAACTTCAGAACTGACGGGGGTAACTCGCTGATTTTCAGCGCATTTTTCAGCACTCTTCTACAGTGCTGGCTTTCAGTTCTGAACGAAAGTGCTTCAGTGCTGATTAGTGCTGAAACAGTGCTGACTGATTCCGCTGATACCCAATGCGTTGCAAAGGTCAGTTCTAAAGTTCAGTAAATATATACTTTTTATATAAGTCTCTCTATATTATATAAAAATAAAATATATAAATGGGTGCTACTCGCTGATTTCCACTATGTTAAGTCCAGAAGTTCTATTTTTCTTTTTGATAAAAACGGGTTGGGGAAGCGGGGAAGGGACCGCCTTCAGAACTGAAAAGTCAGCACTCTTCCAGTTCTGATAAACAGAACTGAGAGCGAAAATGAATGAAAATCGGTCTATTTTTCGTCGTTTTTACCTCTGTTGATGCTTTTATCAGCCTCGAAGTTTGCTCTCTTCAGAGAGCCTCTGTGAAGGCGAAAAATAGGTATCATAATGACAAAACCCGGAAGCCTCTCGGCTCTCGGGTTTTGAATCCGTGCGGACGTTCCGCTTATATCGATGGAAGTGTCAATTCACGGCCGTGGCCGCCTTCTTGAGCTCCGGCTGGGCATTGATGCGGGCAATGAAGTTCATCAGCGCCGTGGCCGCTCCCTTGCCCCTGGCGACGGCACTCTGCTTGACTCCGGAGTCGAGCCTGCAATAGGCCCAGATGCGGCACCTGCCCCATCCGTCCGTCCTGGCATGGACGCACTTGAGGTTCGGGAATAGATTTCTGACTGCTGCAGCGGCCGCTTCGGCCTGCTGACGGTTGATGTTGCGTGTTGCGAGCATAATAACACTATAAATGACAAAAGCCTCGCGTACAGGGTTGCTCACAACACACAACATTTCTGCCGTATATTATACGCCAAGTTTCCCGGGCGTGACCCATCGCGAGGCAATCGTCTATATTTCTGTATGGATTATCATTTCCGGACAGAAGAAATAGATGAGTTCTATGTTGTGAGCACCACAAATATAAGACAATTTTCTCATTTCGTGCAACTTTTTTCGGTTCCGGAATAAAAAAAGCCCCCGGATTGCTCCGAGGGCCGTGGCCAGCGCCTGTGTGATAATCAAGCGAACTTTACGGCCGTTAATTCTTTGGCAAAACGGTCAACACCGTTCTGGATCTTGTCGATAGTCTTGCGGCTTGGCTTGCGTCTTCCGTGCAGGAAGTGGCCGAGCTGTGCCTGGCTGACTCCGGTAATCTTCTCCAGTCCAGAGAGGGAGAAGATGCCTGCATACTCAGAGAGGAAGCTGGCCGTATCGTAGCAGAACTCGATATCCACATCCTCAAACTTGTTGCCGGCAGCGATGTAGTCCTGCTTCATTGCTTCGAAGGTTCCGAGAAAGTCCTCTATAGTCTCCTCGACGGTCTTGCCTTCCCCGATGCACCCGAACTCAAGCGGAGTATCCCCGATGTAAGCGGAATATCCGTATTCGGATTTCTCGATAAATACTTTACATTTCCTCATAACTCAATAACTCCCTATTTTATGAAGGTGTGGGGCTATTGTAGCCCCGCATCCCTCAAGATTGATTTCAATGTCCCCGTTGCGACTTCCTGGCTTTTGTGGTTGCTGGTCGTGAATTTTTTGTTGGTCTTCGGACTGAACCAGACAGGATGTCCGTGCTGCTGCTCCCCGGTGGGGTAACAACCGAATTTGAGCAGCTTCCGTTCCAATTCGTTGTATTTCATAGAGCTCCTTGATTATCACACTACAAATGTAGGAATTTTCCTACAATGTACCAAATTTTTTTATCATTTTATGTGATTTTTTTTCATTTCGTGCATTTTTTCGGTTCCGGAATAAAAAAAGCCACCGGATTTCTCCGGTGGCCGTGGCCGTAGTCCCCGTTACGGCCGTTTGTAATCAAAAACAAAAGATATGCGGGGACTTTACAGATTGTCCGCTGCACGCCTGATCCTGTCGGCAAGGTCACAGAACGCCCCTCTCAGTTGTTCTAACTCCTCGGGGGTAAAGTCCGTCTCTTTGCCATTCCCATCCACGCCATCAAGTTTGTGATATAGCCACGAACCGGATTTGCCGAAATACTTCCTTGCGAGGCTTCCGACGTTGATGTCAAGAAGCAACTCGATATTCTCCTGTTTAATTCTTGTACCCTTCATATTGCGTGTTTTTTTAAGGGAGGCCCGAAGGCCTCCGTTTTTCAGTTCTCTTCGTACATCAGTTCCTCAAGAAGTTTGAAAATCAACCATTGGAACTCGGTCTCTTTTTCCATTCGGCCTTTGGCCTTTCTGAAGTTTCTGATTACCTCGATCAGTTCCTTCTCTTTTTCTGTTAAACGTGTCATAAACCTTTTGTTTTTTGATTACGATACAAAGATAGTACGAATTTTCGTATTATGCAAACATTCAGGCATTTATTTTCAAAAAATCTGCATTTTTTTTACGAAAAAAGCCACCGGAAAATCCGGTGGCCGTACCTGACGCCCGTGTGAGGTTTACCAAACAATCACGCAAATATAGCGTCAAGGTCTCTCGATATACTCTGAAGTCCGTTACGGATACGATCCTCCTGGGCCTTCCTCGGTTTTGTTCCGTGAGCATAAGCCCAAAGCTGCTTTTGCGAAATACCCGTGACCTTTTCAAGAGTCGCGAGCGAAAACCAGCCTTTGCTGAGATAAAATTCCATAAGGCTTAACGCGTCAATAGTGTAAGTGATGGTAAATTCGCCATCCAAGAACTCCGGATATTTGAAGCCTTCCTCTTTGGCCGTAGCCTTATAGATTTCCATCTGCTGAAGCATATCAGCCTTGGCCTCTTCAATGGTGTCGCCCATTCCGGAGAAAATTTCGTTCTTGCAATAGACGGAGTATGTTCCGTCTGATGCCCTTTCAATGATTGCTGAAATCTGTTTCATGTGTTTTTGTGTTTTTGGAGGAAAGGGGCTTTATTTAAGCCCCATCTCCTTGCTAATCTTGTTTACAATTCCCGTTCCCATCTCTTTGGATCCGTGGTAAGGAACAGGGTAAGTTCTGGATCCTTTCTTGTAGATTACGTGGCTGCCTGATTTCCTCAAGTATGTCCAGCCGTTCCGTTCTACCAATCTGTGAAATTCATCTGACTTCATATTGCGTGTTGTTTGGTATTGCAAAGATAGTAATATTTCCATTACCTGCAAAATTATTTAATAGATTTTTTACTATTATTTACATTTATCGATGTGGCCGACGTTGCGTGCCAGGATTTCGGGCTTACTATATTCCCGTGCCTCATGGACGCGGTTGAAATGCGACTGCAGGGCGATGGCCACGTCGTGGCTGAATTCCCCATTCCTGACATAAATCTCTACTCCATTGAAGCGAATGGACATGGAAGACGCGCGCCTGACGGCTTCCACGATGATTCTTTCATTCCTGGTTATCATCTTATTTCCTCCGAATAGCACAGGACGACATCACCGACGACGAAATCTCCCGTGTTGTTATACTTCTGATGCAGATAGGACGCCCTGCAGTTGTACGGCAAGCCGTTATATTTGCCTTCCTCATTGATCACCATAACTGTTTTCCCATCGAGAGGCACGACCTCGATATAGCCATCGACAAGCGTCTGCAATTCTTCGAGGTCGAATCTGCTTCCTTTATGCAGCGCCTTCTTCAGCTCTCCCGACGCCATCAGGACAACAGCGTTCTCCCGGTGGACAAGAAGATGCTCAGGGGTTTTCTCGACGAAGCCCTTGCGAAGAGGATAATCCTCCCCGTTGATGCGTGCCACAAGAGCCTTCGGGTGTCCGTCACAATCCAATGTGCAAGACTCGTCGAGCGTATTATAGACGTACATCGCCTCATAATAGTCAGTATTACTCCCGTAATCCTGACCGTCAAGTTTTATGACATAACTGTTCATTTTTTATGTGTTTTTGGGGATTTGAAAACCTTTGCGGCCCACTGCTCATACTCCTCCGCATTGAGCGGGTTCCGCATTACCATTGTCACGGTCTTGTCAACCGTAAGATTTATTTCATCGTCGATGTAGAGGATACAGAGAATTCCGATGACCATTTCTGCAGTACGTTCATCCATGACCGGAAGACGCACCCATTCCCAGCCCGGAAGGCTCTGGAACCAGTCACGATAAGCCTTGCGATACTTGCTTATAAATGCGGCGTATCGTGTCCGGTAGCCAGAAATCTGCTCGGGTGTATATAGGAGATATTTTTGCCTTCCCGTCATTGTTCAATGTCAAGTAGATTCAACGTATCGAGGTCGGTAATGTCCACCTCCGGAATCGGAGGTATGACCGTCCCCGTGCTGCTGTATTGCGTCTGACGGCAGGTGTAGAATTCGCGCGTGCCGATGGTAAAGAACTCACAGCCGTTGCGCTTGATTGAGCGATCGATGATGCCGTCCTTGATCTTGATATATTCGTTCTTCTCAGGGTCAAAGATCTGAGGGTTGAAGATATATCCCTTGAGCTCGCAGTATTTGATGAGCTTCGTCTTGAAGGTCCTCGGCTGATAGTATGTCCTTCTCGACGGGCCGATATACTCCAGGAAGTTGTCATACATATCCTTTCTCGGTATATCCACCTGATTCAGGCGTGACGGCTTGCTCGGATCCGTCGATGGGCTGAAGTATTCGTCAGCCCAGAGGATGAATTCCTCTCCGACCTCCTGCGTGAGCTTCCTCTTTTCAAGCCTATCTCCAGGGGCCGGAATGTATCCGAAACGAAAATATACCTGGATGGCCGTGGCCACCAGATTCCAAAACAGATTCCAGTCGTGTTCATCCCATTCGTCGGAGAAGAAGTGACGGCCGAAGTCCTGTATAGGCTTATGCTTGGCATTATAGAAGTCGCTGAAGGCTATGAGCCACTGGCGGTCCTCATAGCTGTCTCCGTCGCCGGAATTGGCGTGATTCGTGGCCTGGTAGATTTTCGGGGAATCAGCCCAGGCGATTGTGAAAGGGCTGTGGCCCTTAGGGTTGACCGGCCAGTCTCCGGAGACAAGCGGAAAAAAGCCCTCGAAATCGAAGTCCTTCGGCGTATCGTCGAGGAATACAAGCCTCGTGCGGTTGTCCAGACCATCCCAGACGAACGGCTGAAGAGGTCCTCCGCGGAATTCCTTGCCATTCTTATACAGCGTATTCACGACCACCCGGCAGGCTTCCCCAAGCAACGATTTTCCGGAACGGCCATTGCTGACGCCGACCTCTGACTGCTTCCCGTCCATTCCGATGACCGCCTTGCAGATGGACTTGTCCTTCATCGATGTGACGAGGTAGCCGAAAGCGGACAACTTGCTGATGAAATGCTGTGCATTCTCAAGTTTGTCCTGCTGCGTAGGTTCAGATTTCCTCCAAGTGAAGTTCGAGGCGTTCTCCAGGAACAAGAGGAAATCGCACTTCCTGCCCGTTTCGGTGATTTCGTAGCTCCACTGGTCATCCTCGTGGCGGATCCGGATGAGTTCCGGAAGCTTGCTGACCTCGTAATCCTTTTTCTGTGATGCCCAGATGTTATAACTGAGCTGGGTGTATGATTTTTCCTTGATATCCCCGGCATTGACTTCCCAGATGGTATTGCGGAAGAACAGGCGCTCGATACCCCTCTGAGGGACATCGAACTTACCTGTAAAATAATCCAGCATCGAGAGCGAGACCTGCCCGAAGTATTGCGCCGTGCCCTTATAGAGCATCTGGCGGACACCTTTCTGAAGGGTGTCCTTGGCGAAAGCTTTGACGAAATCGGCTATCTGATGCGGCTTGACGGTCTCGACGATGTTGTCGGCCACATACACGAACTCATATTCGTGGTTCAATGTCTCCCATCTCCAGTATCCACGATGCTCAAGGAAATTCTTGCAGCCGTCATAATCGAAGTAACATTCCGTGGTGCCGTCTTTCTTTTTGGACTCTATCCAGAATTTTTCATCAGCTTCCACCGGCTGCGCCGACTCGAATTCACCATTGTCATTGAACCTGTATTTGCGGCGGCCGAACGTAAATTCAGGCATATCCTTCAGCTCGGCATAATGCGCCTGGGCGAATTCCTGGGCACTATGAAGATGCCAGTCCTCCAGGAGCTTGTTGTCAGGCAGTGTGGTGATTTTACGCAGATACACCCATTTGCCCTGCATCGGCTTGCTGTTGCGGGCAGATTCAATGTCCTGCAGGAGTTCGTCTTCTTTCCCCTTGAGCGTATTGGACAGCAAATCATCGACACCTTTATCCTGGGCCTCGTTCTTCATCACGTGGCCATAAAGAATCTCGATATAGATTCCGGCATTCTTCAGAGTGTCAAAATACTCTTTGAAATTCTTCACGGCGTTGAAGAAACCGCGAGGCCTGGTGTCGATGGGCTTGTTGACGGTAAGGGAGGACGAGAGGTCATTGCAGTCGCTGTCGAGCAGGAATATGACCTCTTCCACCTTGCAGACCTGGACCAGGCTGATGAGCTCTTCAGGGAGTTTACCGCCTGACGCTATATTCTGTATTCCGGACACCGCCACGCTGAGGATGCCGTGCTTGGTCGCCTTCTCGGCCTTCTTCTCGCCTTCCTGGATGAACAGCCGCTTGATGGGTACCTGCTTCTGGTATAGTTCGCGGATCTTCTGAGGGTAATATATGAAAGCGGGCGCGCCATAAGGCGTGCGGTACTTCATAGATTTCCCCTCTTTCTGGTCTTTGTGCATATCGGGGTTCTGATACCTGACGCGATAGTATTCCCTCGGACGTTCCTCCTTGTCGTACTTGGAGATATAGGTGACGGGGCGCCCGTTCAGATCATAGTATGCGATCACGCAATCATCACCCTCTATGATGTCTCCCTTCGGGGTCATCGTTCCGGAGAAGAACGTCGGCTCTTCCCTTGTCGTACCGTCCTCTGCACGGACTTTGGCAGTGACGTCCGACTTGGCCAATCCGGACGCCTGGAGCATCCTCTTCCAGTAGTCGTTCTTGTCTTTCGTCTTGGATTTGATGCGTGTCGGTTCTTCTTCATATTCGATGAATATGTTCAGATGCGCCGCCAGCTCCTTGATTACGTCCATTGAGTCCTTATGCCCTGCAGCCATCAGGTAATGATAAGCATTGCGGCCTTTGACCTCATTGCAGGCAAAGCACTTGAATCCCTTTCCTGGAGTGATTATCAGCGAATGGCTGTGACACACCGGGCACTCCGTCCTGTATGAGGCGCCTTCCTTCCGGAGCTCGCTGTATTGACCGACAATATCCAGCAGAACCTTGTCGTCGTTCTGCCGGTCTATTATCCTGTCATATATATCTTGTTTAATGCGTGGCATATTTAATATCTTAACAATAGTATTTCAATGTCCTCCTTCAGGGAGGTGTATTCATCGATGAGGGCCGTGAACTGTCGAAAGCCCGGATCATCTTCAGTCAATGCCTGTCGGTCGGACTCCAGCCGGACGATATAAGCACAGAGGGCGCTATTTATCATCCGAAGCCGCTTTTCTGTCATTTCAATCATTCCTCCCTCCTTCTTGAACGTTCGACTCTCTCGGTCCTCGATGTCCTGGATCTCGACGTTCTGACTGCTTGGTCAAGATCTGCAGAGGCAATCTGCGGCGTAATGATGACCAGAAAAAGAATGGAATACAGCGTCTTCTTGAACTCTTTGAATGGGGACAGAGACTCATCCACCCCGCAGCGATGGCAGAACCACCATGCGGAAAGTTCATTGACCTTATTGATGTAGAGTTTGGAGAAGATGTTCTCCATCGTCCTTTTTACCGTATTCAGGGATATTTCACGACCGCCGTATTTCTTTTTCAGCAGATCCGGAACTTCTTTGTATGACGCTCCCCAAGCCACGAGCTCGGCCACCTGTTCCTCTCTGCGGGTCAGATTGTCATTCATCGCCCCAAATGCTATAAATCCCGAACCGGTGGAATACGTCCTCTATCTTTTTTGCCTCAGTTACTGTCGGCTCCGGGCAGCCTTTCATACGTCGGTAGAATGTAGGATCCGATTTGACGTTCAGGGCTGTTTTGATTTCTTCCTTGATCCTGGTTGCTTCTTCTTTTCGGGCTTGTTTCCACCCTTTTACGAATGCTACTTGTGTCATATATTTTTGCTTTTTGGTGATTATTCCCCATTTGGTCCTGTGCATGTTGAGTTACATTTGTTGCAACAAAACTTTCACGCCACGAAAGTAGTAAATATATTTCATATTTTGACATTTATTCTGTCATTTTATGAAATTTAATGTCAAAATTTAGGCTAAGTAATTGAGTATCAATAATTAAATTTGGATATGGAGAATTCTTTTTATGACAATATAGTCGCCAGTATCGCTAAGATAATGAGAGATAAGAACTTAACTGGCGCTACGATGGCGGAATATATGGATACCACCCCATCCCAATTCAGTAAGATGCTGACGGGGAAGGTCAAGATATCCTTTGCAAAACTGTCAAAACTTGCAACGAATCTTTCAATGTCTGAAATAGACATAATGACATACCCGGACAAATATGTCAAAATTGGAAAGCCGGATGATGAGCCAATAGAAGCCATCCTGCAGATCAAGTTGAAAAAGGACAAAAAGGACCAGGTGCTCAAACTGGTCTTCGGAGAAAACAATATAGAAATTCTGAACAAATGAGACTGCTCAAAATCAATCTTATCGGCAAGACAGTGCTCGTAAACTTGGAGCAGATTGCATTTATAGAGAAAGACCCCGACACCCATAATGCCATCATAACGATGGCCAGTGGCGACAGGTTCCAGACCAATGAAGATTGCGATGAACTCACCTCCATTATAGCGGGGGAATTGGGGCGAAATCAGGGTATTTACGACCTCGAATAATGGCCCAAATAGTTGGCGGAGAGCACTTTACTCTCCGCCAAACGTGTCAAAATCGGGTCAAAAATAGCCCAAAATATGATTTTTTGAAATTTTAAGTATTTGATAATGAATAAATTAGAAAACAAAAATCGCCAAAATAGAGTCTCCTTCTCTCCGCAAAAAAGGTCCTGCAGAAATTTCTGCGGGACCTTTTTGGGTCACTGAGCCTGTCGAAGTGACCAGCCTGTATACCGAATTGTGGACTTTATTATGTTTATTATCAAATGATCAGCTATCTGTCTTTGGTGGGTTCACACTAAGGCTGATGTGTTATCTGCTTGATTAAAAGCATGTTGTATGCCACCGGCTGATACATAAGTGGCGATGGAGAATGACACTCCTACGGGAACTGTCGCAAATCAACTGAGGGGTGAAAGGTAATGAGGCTGACTCAAAAGCCACGAGGATCGGAGCGAAGCGACCGAAGGGGGTCGGGGAATTCTTTCCCCGTGCCCCTCTGGGGCTGTCCCGTAGGGACTGGGGGTTGAAGGTTTAGGCGGCCTATCAGTTTGTCTTCTGACAAACTGATAGGCCGCCGCTTTCCCCAAAGCGACGGCCTGTTGTATATAAAACGAACTTAACAAATAGACAACAAAAAGAACTTTTGTCTGTCCAAGGACAAAGGTATCAAGATTTATCGAATATCCAAAACTTTTTCGTAATTTTTTAAAACGATTTTTGCGTCAATTGTTCATGAAAGCACCGTTGTTTGCTTACAGATTGATGCAAAATGCCGCTTCGAGACACTTCTGAGGGGGATTCTGTGCAAGATGATCCGGCGATGTTCCGTCTGGACCGCACCATTGGTGGCGGCAAGATTTAAAAGGTTTTTACCCGTTCCTGTACTCACTTGGTGTCATTCCTGTGTGTGCCTTGAAGAACTTGTAGAACACGGACGGATTCGGGAAATGCAGTTTGAAAACGATCTCCTTAATGCTGTCGTCGGTGTACTTGAGCATATTCTTGGCCTCCAGAATCACGAACGAGTCGATCCAGTCCGGCGCCGACCGTCCGCTTACCTGCTTGATAAGCTTGGAAAGGTATTTGGGTGTCAAGCCAAGATGGCTCGCATAGAAGGCCATGTTCCTTTCTGAGGTGTGATGCTCGGTGACGAGCGCCATGAAATGCTCGAAAATCAGTTTTACTCTCGTGTTGACCGCCGCTCCAGGCAACTCGGGGGTTCTGGCCGCACTCTTCTCCATTAGTCCTCCGAGAACATAGAACAGCGAAGCTATCAAAGAACCGACCGCCTCCCTTTTGTTCGCCACATCCGAGGACAGGATTACCCCTATAAGATCCAAATATTTGGAACAGAATGCGATGTTCCTGTCGTCAAGCTGAATGCATGGTTCCGTCAGCAATTTCAGCCGATCGTCGAAAATTTTCTTAAAGTCGAAACTTATGCTGGAAAGATACTCCTTGGAGATCGCCACGACAATGAACTCGAATCCGTTGTCGCCTTCATTGCCCAGCCTGTTTATCTTTATGATGTTCCCCGGGGTGCCGATGAACAGCGTACCCTTGACCACTTTGTAAGACCGAAGGTTGATCTCCACGTTCAGCTCTCCTGATTTGCAGAAAATCGCGATGTACGCATCGCTGCGGCAAGGATATTTCAGAAATTGAAGGTTGTCGCTATACTTCACGTCCATGATGAAGAAATCGTCTTCAAGCTGGATCTCGTTCTGGACAGGAACGAGTTTCCTGATCTGTTTAAGACCTATGTTCAATAACGAATCTGGCATTCCATAAAATGTTTTTAGCGTCTGGCGGCAAAATTAGGAAATATTCTTGTCATTGCAAAATTTCGCAATATTCTACCTTTTGACAATTATAGAGTCCAATCGTTCATTCTAATGGTATAATTTGGCAGTCAATTTGTAGTGAAGCCTATCGCTTGTAAGAAGAACAAAAAATTTATGAATATGAACAAGTACATTGTCAAAATCTCAACATTGGTCGCTATGGCTCTTGTGCCAGTTGCGATGAATGCCCAGCAGACGTTGACGCTGGAGCAGTGCCGCGAAATGGCAATCGAGAACAACAAGACCTTGAAACAGGCCGAGACCAAGATTGAAATGGCAGGCTATGACCGTAAGATAGCGTTCGCGAATTATCTTCCGAATATCTCGGCGACAGGGGCGTACATCTATAACGCCAATGACATCGCCCTTGTCAGCGACGCCACCTCGCAGAAGCTCCAGAATATGGGAACGCTCATACATTCCCAGACTCAAGGTTTCGCTCAGGAACTGATGACCGCGATAAAATCCAATCCGGCGGCCGCTCTTGAATATGCCAACAGCCCTATGTGGCAGACGGTTCTCGGAGCGCTTTCGCAGACGGATATGTCACAGACAATCAACGCCCTTGGCAAGGAGATCGATGACGCTTTCCATCCGGATATGCAAAATATTTTCGCAGGTGCCGTGACAGTTCAGCAACCGGTGTTTGTGGGAGGCAAGATCATAGCTGCCAACAAGATTGCCAAATTGGCGGAAGAGCTGTCAAAGACCCAGTACGACCAGCAGTACCAGCAGGTTATAGTTGATGTTGATCAGGCATATTGGCAGATTGTTTCCATCGCGAACAAGAAGAAGCTTGCCGACGCCTACGCTGATCTCCTGCATAAGATGGAACACGATGTTGCCCTTTCTGTTCAGGAAGGTGTGGCGACTGAGTCTGATGCTCTCCAGATAAAGGTGAAAGCCAACGAGGCGGACATGCTCAAAACCAAGTCAGACAATGGCTTGACTCTTGCCAAAATGCTTCTCTGCAAGCAGATAGGTCTTGATCTCAGCACTGAGATCGTACTTGCTGACGAAACCCTCTCCGACATTCCTGTCCCTCAGATGAGTGCGGACAAGGATTTGGATCAGATATATGCCGACAGGCCGGAGACAAAGAGCCTTGAGCTGGCCTCTCAAATCTATGACGGAAAAGTCAGGGTGGCAAGAGCCGACATGATGCCGAAAATAGCTTTGATGGCTTCGTATTCGGTGACCAATCCTAATATTAAGAATGGATTCCAGAAGGACTGGGGTGGATTCTTCAATGCCGGCGTGATGGTGAATATTCCGATCTTCCACGGCTTCGAGGCCATGAGCAAGACCCGCAAGGCAAAGGCCGAGGCCACTCTCTACAGAACTCAGCTTGAAGATGCCAAGAACCTCATCAATCTGCAGGTGACCCAGTTGCGCAAGCAGGAAGGTGAGGCGTTCGAGAAGCTCACGATGGCTCAGAACAACCTGTCCAGCGCTGAGGAGAATCTCCGCACCGCGACTGTCGGCTTCGAGGAAGGCGTGATCGAGACCAACACGGCTCTCGCCGCCCAGACCGCTTGGCTGAAGGCTCATTCTGAATATATCGACGCGGGGATCGAGCTCCAGATGCTCGCCGCCAACCTGAATAAGGCCGAAGGCAACAACCATGCTCAGACAAAATAAGTTAAGGGATAATAATAAAAAACAAAGAATATTATGGAAAAGGAAAAGAAAAGCTACAATCTTGTGATTGGCATTGTGGCGCTGATCGTAATCATCCTTCTGATCGCCGTCATCGGCTATTTCGTCTCTAAACCTAAGCCTCTGATGATTCAGGGCGAGGCAGAGGCCAGTGAGTATCGTGTGTCCGGCAAGGTTCCGGGCAGGATCGAGGAACTTTACGTCAAGGAAGGCCAGATGGTCCACAAGGGAGACACCGTCGCCCTCATCGACTCTCCTGAGGTACGTGCCAAGCTGGCGCAGGCCAACGCCATCAAGGCGGTTGCCAGCTCACAGAGCAGAAAGGCTCAGAACGGAGCCCGCAAGGAGCAGATCGCCGGAGCCTATGAGCTTTATCAGCAGGCTCTTGTGCAGGAAGACGTGATGAAGAAGTCTTTCGACAGGATCCAGAAGCTCTATGACCAGAAAGTCATCGCGGCTCAGAAATACGACGAGGTAAAGGCCAAGTACGATGCCTCCGTCGCTCAGACTAAGGCTGCCAAGAGTCAGTATGACATGGCTGTCAACGGAGCGCGCGAGGAGGACAAGGCTGCGGCCAAGGCTCTCGTCGATCAGGCTAACGGCGCGTTGATGGAGGTGGAGTCTTATCTGAGCGAGCTGTACCTTACGGCTCCTGCTGACGGAATCATCTCTGCTCTTTTCCCTAAGGTCGGCGAGCTTGTCGGCCAAGGAGCGCCTGTCGCCAGCGTTACTGACCTGAATGATGTATGGTTCACGTTCAATGTGCGTGAGGACTACCTCCACGGCATGAAGCAGGGCGACAAGATCACGGTGATCATCCCGGCCCTTGACGGCAAGGAGGTTCCGGCCACCATCAACTATGTGGCTGTCCGTGAGTCCTACGCCACGTGGAAGGCCACCAAGGAAACAGGTATGTACGATGCCAAGACCTTCGAGGTCAGGGCCGTTCCGGATGTGACGGTGGACGGCATTCGTCCTGGTATGTCCGCAATCGTTAAGTAAGGACTATCATCATGACTAATTGGCAGAGAATAATTGCGGTGGCCCGCCGCGAACTCAGGATCATCAGGCAGCGTCCGATCTATCTTCTGGGTTCGGTAGGCGTGATAGCCTTCTGCGCCATATTCTTCCTGACATTTCTGAAGGACGGTCTGCCGAGTGATGTTCCGATCGGTCTTGTGGACTACGACTACTCGTCCACCTCAAGGAATTTCTGCCAGCAGCTGGATGCCACCCAGTTGGGAAAGGTTGTCCACTACGATTCGTTCGCGGCTGCCAGAGAAGACATGAACAGAGGCAAGATCGCGGCTGTCTGTGTCGTTCCTGTGGGGATGAACGATGACATCCAGGCGAACCGTCAGCCGAAGATCACGTTCTACGTCAACGGCTTGTACTTCGTCAGCGGGGCGCTTGCGTGGAAGGATCTTCTTCAGATGGTCAATCTGACCAACGGAGCCGTGCAGAGGCAGGCCTTCAGGGCAAGAGGCTACAACGACAGCCAGATCATGGGCATGATCCGTCCTGTGGACGTGGATGTCCATCAGATCGGCAACGTCGGCACCAACTACAACTACTACCTCAGCAGCGTCCTGCTGCCGGGTGTGCTGGAGATGATCGTGATAATCGTCCTGATATATTCATTGGGAGCGGAGCTTAAGTATGGTACCTCCAGGCATCTGCTGCAGACCTCCGGCAACTCGATCGTGACCGCCCTTGCCGGCAAGCTTCTGGTGTGGACGCTGACATTCTCGGCGATCGGGCTGATACTGATCCTGCTGCTCTTCCATAGGCTGCATTTTCCGTTGGCGGGATCCATCTGGAACATGTTTTTGGGCATATTCCTTATGATCTTCGCCAGTGAGGCGATCGCCATATTCATCCTTGAGATGCTTCCTGTGCCGAGGTTGGCGTTGAGTATCGGCGCTCTTTACAGCGTGCTTGGATTCTCCCTCTCGGGCTTCACGCTTCCGATAGAGGCCATGCCGCCTTACATCCAGGGACTTGCGGCGGCGTTCCCGTTGCGTCATTATTATCTGTTCTATGTCCAGGAGGCCATATTCGGAGCCGGATTCGCCGGATGGTGGAAGCAGGTGATCTACTTGCTGATCTTCATTCTGTTGCCGCTCATAGGTCTTGTGCGACTCAAGAAGGCCTACATTCATCAGAACTTCCCTAAAGACTAAGTGACATGAAAAATACATACGCAAAAACATGGATCAAGGACTTCTGGGGCATATTCTGTCATGAGCTTCGACAGATTTTCTCAGACAGCGGCGTGCTGCTGATCTTCCTTGTCGCCGGACTTGTCTATCCGCTGCTTTACAATGTCGTTTACCTGAACGGTATTCTTTCTGAGACTCCCGTTGCCATTGTTGACAATTGCGACAGTCCGGACAGCCACCGCTTCATCAGGGAGATCGACGCCACCCGAGAGGTCGAGGTCGCGGCGAAATGTATGAATATGGCCGAGGCGGAAAAAATGATGCAGGAACGCAAGGTCAACGGTATCATCTATTTCCCTTCCGACTTCACGGAGAAACTGGCTCGAAACGAAACCTCCACATTCTCCGTCTATGCGGACATGAGCAGCTTCCTCTACTACAAGAACGCTCTCATGGCCACCAACTTCGTGATGCTTCATGAGATCGGTCAGATCCAGATGCAGAGGTTCTCGTCCCTCGGGATGACGGAACAGGCAGCGTCCCAGACTGTCAAGCCGCTCGGCTACGAGGACAATAATCCCTACAACAGGGCCTTCAACTACAGTTTCTTCCTGATCTCGGCCATCCTGATGATCATCATCCAGCAGACGCTTTTCTACGGAATGTCACTGCTGGTAGGAACCGCAAGGGAGAGGAACCGCAGTTTCGCATCGCTTCCTGACAGACTTGAAGGTCACGGTGTCGGGCGTGTGGTCATGGGACGTGGAGGCGCCTACTGGCTGCTGTACATTGCCGTGGGTATGTACATAGCCTTCATCGTCCCCGCAATATTCGGAATCCCTCAAAGAGGTGAGTTCAAGGACGTCCTTGCGATGCTGGTCTTCTTCATCACTGACTGTGTGTTCTTCAGTATGGTCTGGAGCACGCTGATCACGAGAAGGGAGTCCGTGTTCATCCTCTTCCTGGCGATGTCGCCTGTGGCTTTGTTCCTGACCGGCTGCTCTTGGCCGACATTCGCGTTCCCGGGCTTCTGGAAGGTGTTCTCCTACATATTCCCGTCCACTTTCGGCGCGCAGGGTTTCATCAACCTCAGCACTGCCGGTGGCGAGATGGGAGCGGCAGACGTGCAGATGAAGGCCATGATCATCCAGACGGTCATCTATTTCTTCCTTGCATGCGTGGCTGTCTATGCCGAGAACTGGGTACTGCGTCACAAGGAGCAGATCCGTCAGAGGAGTGAGCGGCTCGCCAAGCGTGTGGGCATCGACAGCGCCGAGGACGCTAAGATCATCGCCGGAGAATAGGACCATCCTGTTGACCTATAAAAGAAGAGGCTGACTCCAAAATGTCAGCCTCTTGCTTTTGGTGCTTAGGCTAAAGCGGACATATACTGCCGTAGGCGGCTTTGGCTCCCGAAGAGGGAGGGGACCCACGAAGTGGGGAGGACCGCCGGAGGCAGTATATGTCCGCTTTAACTACTCCCCTACGTGGAACGCCACGCGGAGTTCCTCGATCTCCTCGTCGGTGATCGGGTTCAGCTTGCCCAAAGGAGCGGCGAGGATCAGCGAGCGGGCGCTGAAATCTGCCACCTCAAGACGGTCGAACGTGTTGATGAGCTGGTCACCGGTCACGACGACGGAATCGTTTTCCAGCATCACGAACGGTCTCTGTTTGAACTCATCGGCGAGTTCTGTCAGATGCTCGTTGTACTGGCTCCCGAACGGGAATGTCGGGATGTCCTGAAGGAATATCCAGCTCTCCGGGATTGTTCGCACGTCGAATTTCACTCCGGTCGTGCAGAATCCCATCAGGGCAGGGGACTGGGTCAGGATGATTGAGTTGACCTTCGGGTTGCGGCGGTAGATCTCGTAATGAAGTGCCACAGAGCGGCTTGCGTTCTTCCCGGCCTCTACCATTCCGTCTTTGATCTGTACGATGTCTTCCGGCTCAAGATCCCAACGCTGCATGCTGGACGGAGTGATGAGGAAATCATTGCCTCTCCAGCGCACGGATGCCGTACCGTAGGAACTGCACATAAGCCCTTGTGAGCAGGCTCTGCGGACAATTTTGCAGATTTCCGCGCGGATCGCCCTCTCATCTGAAGGGTGCGTTACGTTCATAAAGTGTTGGAACGGAACGTTCACGGCTTTCTCGTGCTGGAGGATCTGATCCTCGCTGAGGTATTTAGGCTCTCCCAAAGTCTTGGCGTTCAGGATTGTGCGCGCGCAGAGCTCCAGGGTCTCAAACCTCTGGTAAGCATCAGCGATGTCCTCACCGGCAACCACGACACCGTGGTTCTCCATGATGACGGCCTTGTAGTCCGGGTTCTTCTTGAATTCGGCCACAATTTTCTTTCCCAGAAGCTCGCTTCCAGGGAGGGCATATTCAGCGAATCCGACAGGGCCGCAGGTCGCGCGCGCCTGAGGGATGATGCTCGTGTCCGGAACCTGGTGAACCATACTGAAGGTGACCAATCCAGGAGGGTGGGCGTGGATCACTGAATGAATATGCGGGTTCATCTTGTAGATGGCCTTGTGGAAAGGGTACTCGGATGAAGGTCTGTGAGGTCCGATGATGGTTCCGTCAGCCTTCACGCACATGATGTCCGCCGGAGTCAGCGAACCTTTGTCAATCGCCGCCGGGGTGATCCACATATCTCCGTTCTCGTCCATGATGGACAGGTTTCCGCCGGAGGTGGTGGTCATCTCGCTGCGATAAATCCTGCCGATGATGATAGCGATCTGCTCGGCCGGATGCATCAGATTTACGTCAAGTTGTTTCATGATATTAATGAATTACATTGGAAGCCGCTTTACTTTGCCTGAAGTCAAGGTCGCTTCCCGGATTTACAATTATGCCAGCATGACCTGCCCTCCCGTCACAGGGATGGCCTGTCCGGTCTCTCCGGTCTGGTCGATGGCGTAGAGGATGGCCTTGCAGACATCCACTGGGTTGCAGCCCTTGCGCATAGGCACCTGGGCGAGATAGTAGTCCTTGACATCCTGCACGGTCTTCGCTCCCGGAACCTTGCCGGCGTTGAGGTACTGGATGAACAGTCCGTTCTCCGGGTTGCTCCACAGAGGACCATCGTAGTAGTTGCCAGGGCAGATGCTGTTGACTTTCACCCTGTAAAGGGCGAGCTCAAGCGCGAAGGACTGGGTCAGGCCTATTCCACCGAACTTGCCGCCGGCGTAGGCGAAGTTGGCCTTGCTGCCGCGCAGTCCGCTCTTGCTGTTGACCTGGATGATGTCGGCGAAATATTCAGGATCATATTTCGTCTCGATTTTCATTATGTGCGAGGCGACCTTGGCGCAGAAGAAATAGGCTTCGTAGTTGATCTTGGTGACGAACTCGAAGTTCTCAGGGGTCATCACGTCCAATCCGCCGGCGCGGACAACCCCGGCGTTGCTGACAAAAGCGTCAAGCGCGCCGAAGTTCACGATTGTCTCCTTCATCAGGTTCCGGAGGCTCGCCATATCAGCGACATTTGTCTTTACGAATATGGCCTTGTTGGCTCCAGCCTTCTCGTTGAAGCTGGCGGCGGTCTTCTCGCCGGTCGCCTCGTTGAGGTCGGCCACCACGATGTTGGCTCCCTGGGCCATCAGCTCACGGGCGATGCCTTCTCCGAATCCCTGGGCGGCTCCGGTCACGATGATCGTGCGGCCTTCCACACGGCCTTTGGATGCACTGGAGGCCACCTTGCGGCGGTAATTCTCCACCTCCCAGTTGTCGATGAAGTCGATCCAAGCCCGCTCCATCGGATGCTCTCCGCGGAAGCTCTGCGCATAGAACGCTATCTTCATCGCGTCCGTGAACACATCGGTGATGATCTGTGCGTTCCTGGAGCTGTCTCCCACGGCGATGAGTCCGATTCCTTTGATGAGCAGTACCTTAGGCGTGTAGCCTTTCCCGCTTACGAAAGCCTCGATTTTCTCCTCGGCCTGCTTTAAAATCTCTTCATCTGACTCGGCTTCAATGAATATGTACGAGCTCTTGCAGTACACGATGATGTCCGGGGTGAACGGCTTGGCGATCATCTTGAAGTTTCCTTCAATGAAATAATCCACAAGGGCGTTCTTCGTGACTTTCAAGGTCTTGAAGCCCCTTCCGGAGCGCGAGAGCATCTGCCTGATCGCCGGAACGACATCCGTAACTGTCTCCGAGACAGCCGTGTCACCCTCCGGAAGAGCGGCAACCTTGGCCTCAAGTTTTCCAAGGACTTCTGAATATATTCCCTCAATCTCAGCGGTGGTGTCCCCACCCACGAATATTCCGTGATTCTGAAGGAATATCACCTGGGGTTCCTTGCCTTTCTCAGCCTTGTAGGCCTTTATCCGGTCATAGACCTTCTTGAAAAGCGTGTAGCCCGGGTCGGTATATTCAATGTAAAGGGCATCTGGGAATATCTCCTTGCACGCGGCCTCGGCGTTCACCGAGCACATCAGGCCGTTGACAAGGGTAGGGTGGAGGTGAACCACGAAGGCGAATCCCATGCAGTTGTGCAGGGATGTCTCCACTGAAGGCCTTCTGTCCTTTGTTATGCAGGCCACGGAGAGGTCGTTCTTGACCTGTTCCTCACGTATCGCCGTGTCCTCATTGTAAGCCTTTTCGCCCATCTCGTTCAGAAGAGCTCTGTCAAGGACAGCGAACCCGTCCTCCGTTATAGTAGCGAGGGCGTGGCCGCTGGCCTTCACCCAAAGTCTGTTCTCATCCTTGTAGGAGGTGTTGCCGCCTCCGGCGATCACGAACCTGGAGTCCTGTCCGAACTTCCGGGAAATCGCGATAAGGTCTTCAATCTGTTTCATATTCGTGTGTCAATTATGTGTTCTGTTCGCTGAGCTGACATATTCCTAAATGGCTAAAGTCTTGCGGATCAGCTCGTCTCCCGCTTCGATGGAGTTCAGTCCCGCCTGATGGGCGGCCACCGCGCAGGCTCCTCTGTAGTTGGTCTCGCGCAGCTTCTCGCTGAGCCCTTCGGCGTTGTCGCGGGTGCGCAGACGGATCGGCTCCAGCGCCGGGGTGTTGTGCTCCGAGCCGAAAGTGACGATGAATCCCTCGTCCTGGAGGTAGCCTGAATATTCCTCAAGCACGGCCGTCGTGTTGCGGGTCGTGATGAATTCCACGGACTTGATTCCGCGCTTTTTCAGCGTGTCGGCGGCTTTTTGCAGGTCGCCCTCGAAGTCGGTGAAGTTGCCTTTCGCGTCGTCCGCGAGGAACGGGTAGGTAGGGATTCCGCCGGCGGCCTTGATGATTTGGCAGACTGTCTCCATCGGCAGGAACGCCTTAGGATCCTCAGGCACGAAAGCCGCGCCTCCGGCCTTGAGGAGCTTGCTTCTGATTTCGTTTTCCACAGCCGCCTCGTTGTCCGGTGCGGATTTCAGTGGCTGTCCGCCGAAGATCCTCTCGTAGAGGGCGAGCCTGTCCTGGATTTTGTCGGCTTTGGCGTCAACCGCCATCCTGAGAGCCTTCGCAAGGTGACGCTCACGCACCGATCCTCTGGTCAGTTCCTTGACAATACATTTGAAATCAACGTTGAATCCGGCCTTGACCTCATCCAGATGGGCGTTCAGTTTGGCGCACATCCTTTCAACCTGGGCGTTGGACTCAGCCCGTACATCGGCGAGCATCTGAGCCTCTTTGCCGCTGAGTATCACCGGATAGGCCAGTCCCTTTCCGCTCAGGTAGGTGCGTCCCGGGTTGTTCGGGTCGTTCACTCTTAATCCGGCGGCCTGGTCCTCGCTGTTCAGAGAGATGAACTCGATGTTGAACATCGGGTAGAGATGCCTTGCGGCGCATTCGTCATTCCACTCCCTGTAGCCGTCGAGGCTGTAGAAGTCATTGATTCCCACAACTTCGACACCTTCGGCGGCGGCCATATCAAGGGCTTGTCTCACGTCTTTGAAGGCGCTGAAGGAGTACGGTGTGTGCAGATGGGCGTTAACGTCGATTATCGTTTTCATACTCATGAATATTCTTTGCTCAAAGTTAGTAATAATCTTATAAAGGTCATTCTGCAATGCGGATTTTTGAAGCCATTCGGTCAAATTTGAAATTAATTTGCTAAATTTGTGGAATATGCCACGAAATATTTTCGATAACATAAAACATCTTACAAATGGAAAAGAAACAACAAGGTAACATTTTCGCTATTGTGATCATGTTCTTCCTGTTCGCGATGATCTCATTCGTGACGGGATTCCAGAATCCGTTCGGAGTCATCGTGAAGCAGCAGTTCGCCGCTTCGAACTTTATGTCCCAGCTGGGCAACGCCGCCAACTTCATCGCTTATGCGTTTATGGGCCTGCCTGCCGGTATGATCCTGTCCAAGAAGGGCTATAAGTTCACCGCCCTCGCGGCCGTGACCGTAGGATTTGTCGGAGTCGGCATCACATTCCTTTCAGGAATCGCCGGCAGCTTCGCCGTCTATCTTCTCGGCGCGTTCATCTCTGGTTTCTCAATGTGTATGCTCAACACGGTTGTGAACCCTATGCTCAACACTCTCGGTGGTGGTGGAAACAAGGGTAACCAGCTCATCCAGTGGGGCGGATCCTGCAACTCCTTGAGCGCCACGATCGTGCCTGTGCTCGTGGGTTATCTCATCGGTGACGTTACGAAGGACACTCAGATCGCCGACGCCAATCCGGCGCTCTTCATCGCGATGGGCATTTTCGCTCTGGCGTTCATCATCATCGCGGCCTCGCATATTCCTGAACCTGAGCTTGAGGCGGCTGCTGCTTCCGGAAAGACGCAGCAGCTCACCATCGGCGAGAGCGTCAAGGGAGCCCTCTCCTTCAAGCATTTCGTGCTTGGTATCATCGCCATATTCGTCTATGTGGGTGTCGAGGTAGGTATTCCTAACTTCGTGAACCTATACATGACATCCGCCGAGATCGGCATCAGCGCCGCTGTGGCTGGAACAATTGTCGGGATGTACTGGTTCCTCATGCTTTGTGGTCGTCTCGTGGGAGCTTCCGTCGGAGGGAAGGTCTCCAGCCGCGCCATGGTCAGCTTCGTGGGCACTGTCGCCATCATATTCCTTCTTCTTGGAATGTTCCTTGGTGACACGACAACAGTCAAGTTCCCGGCCATCACCTCCCAGCTGTCATTCTCCCTCGCCGAGATTCCGATCGGAGTGATGTTCTTCATCCTCTGCGGACTCTGCACATCCGTGATGTGGGGCGCCATATTCAATCTCGCTGTCGAGGGCCTCGGCAAGTACACATCTATCGCTTCCGGCCTGTTCATGGTGATGGTTTGCGGTGGTGGAATCCTCCCTCTCATCCAGGGTGCCGTCGCTGACGCCACCAACTATCTGATGAGTTACATCGTTATCATCATCGGTGTCGCCTACATCCTTTGGTACGCCCTCTTCGGCTCTAAAGTAAAGAAAACCGCTTAATTTGAAATCCCGTCCCGGTGGGGTTCTCCACCGGGACTTATCATAGCCAAATATTATGGAACAGAATCTAGTAATAGGAATAGATGTCGGTGGACAGACCACCAAATGTGGGGTTGTTGACGCGCGCGGAACCGTGCTCGCCCAGACAGTCATCCGTTCAGACTCCTACACTACTGTCGAGCCTTACATCGAGGAACTTGCCGCGGCGCTGAAGAAGATCATCACCGATGCCGGTGCCGAAGGGCAGATCCGTGGAATCGGTGTGGGCGCTCCTAACGCCAACTACTACACCGGAGAGGTCGAGAACGCCGTTAACCTTTCTTGGGGAAGAGCTGGTTCGATTCCTTTCGCCAAGATGCTTACCGAAGCGATGGGCGGCATCCCTGTGACCCTAACCAACGACGCCAACGCTGCAGCGATGGGTGAGATGACCTACGGTGCCGCGAGAGGTATGAAGAATTTCATCATGATCACCCTCGGAACCGGTGTCGGCAGCGGAATCGTCATCAACGGTGAGATGGTCTATGGCCACGACGGATTCGCCGGCGAGCTCGGCCACACCACGATCGTCCGCCACAACGGCCGTCGCTGCAACTGCGGAAAGAGTGGTTGCCTTGAGACCTACTGCTCCGCGATCGGGGTGGCCAAAACCGCCCGCGAGTGGCTGGATATGAGCGATCAGCCATCGGCCCTCCGCAGCCTTGACAGCATCTCCTCAAAGGATGTCTATGAGGCCGCCAAGGAAGGCGATGCCCTTGCCATCAAGATCTTTGAATATACCGGAACCCTCCTCGGCCAGGCTTTCGCCGACTTCATCGCGTTCTCCTCTCCTGAGGCCATCGTTCTCTTCGGCGGTCTCGCCAGAAGCAAGGAGTTCCTCACCGAGCCGATCCTCCGTTCGATGAACGACAACGTCCTCCCTCTCTGGAAGAACAAGGTCCAGCTCGTATATTCCCAGCTCAAGGAGTCCGACGCCGCCATCCTCGGCGCCTCCGCCCTCGCCTGGGAACGATAGGCTTTCCCGATGCGGCATCCGGCCTGGCCTTGAAGCCTTGCTTGGTGCCGTTGAAAGAGCGAGCCTCCCTTCAACCGTGGAGTGCAAACTCTTGTAAATGAATATACTGACGCACCCTCCTTGTGCCTGACATAGGGCTGAGGAGGGTGCGTCATTTTGTTGATCTTCAGTTGCTTGGTCTCCACGGAAATACCGTGCGGCCTTTCGGCGGAAGAATGCGGTATTCTACACTTTTCTGTCAAGAATCTCCTTGTGGAACGGGCCGACACACTTGCTGAATTCGCAACATGAGTTGCGCGAAGATTCTTTTGCTCTTATTAATGGCTTGCGAGAACTGGCTCAAGTGCCACTCTGCAAACTTATTTGCTCTTTTATAAATTACTCTTGCTTTTCCGTGTAATGTATTATAAATTTGTGATATAGTATTGTATATGATCCTATGACCTAGTGGCCGGACAGTACTGTAGGCGTGACTAGCGATTGACTCAACATAGGAGACTGACCTCTGAAATCGTAGAAGCAGTATTGCCTATGATTATTCTTAACGATTGGGAATCAATTCTTTTTTTTGTAAAACTTTGGACAAAGACTTTTTATGAACAAACAACTTCTTTTTTGTGTTTTGTCTCTTCTCGCCGTTCTCTCTGTCAGTTGTAATAAATCTGATGGAGAATCTACTATCTATGGCAAAAGCTGGGAAGAAAAATGGATTGTTGCATCAAAGACAATCACCGCTACAGGAGCCAATGGGCCTGAGACATGCTATTGGATAAAGGTTGACAACAATCCTGTCTGGCAAATTAGTCATAGCCAGATAGATGGCTTCAACTATGAAAGTGGCTACGAGTACGAACTGCTTGTTAATGCGCAAGAAATACTTGATCCTCCTCAGGATGCGTCTTCCTGTGAATATACGCTTCTCTCTGTTGTGTCAAAAATATTAAAAGACTCTGATGTCCCGCTTTGACAAATACTCCATTAGAATGTATGTCGAATGCCGAATCTTTTCAAAATGGTTCAAGACATTTTTCTGATTCTGTTGCCATTATTGAAGGAGATATTCTCCTTTCAAAAGAGCAGACTGAAACTATTATGACAAGATCTGGAGCAATAACAGATGTTATAAAATATTGGCCAGGTAATACGGTGTATTATACATTCGCACAAGATTTTTCTTTACAATCAAATGTTGAAAGGGCCATTAATGAGTGGGAAAACAAAACAAGTTTAACATTTGTAAATGATACTGGTTATGGTAATTACATAGAGTTTTTCCACGGATCTGGTAATTATTCATACTTAGGAACGTGTTTCAGTTATTAGTGCCGTATGATCAGTTCGATGCGATTAAACAGTGGCGTATGGATTTCTTTTGGAATGGGAATTTTGTCATTAACCTTGCTATACTGTACTATATCATATTTAAAATAACGGCACGAAAATATAGAAGATGAAGCTTAAAAATATATACGAGTTGACCACAAAATATTGCAAATCGTTAATTGTCAACATATTATTTGTTTAATAACACATTGCTTATAATTGTCTTGATATTAGTGCGATACACCGAAAGTTAGTCGATCCCTAAATTTAACCCACGTCCTCTAAAAGCGGGAATATGACAGAAAGACGCTCGTGAAGAGATCATTGTCCCTCTAAAAGCGTGATTTGTACAAATTAACGCCTGTGAAGGAGCGTTATGGACGGTTAACGGCAGCATTGGCAAGAATCTCTTTTAGGAACGGGCCGGTGACGGATGCGGGGTTCTGGGCGAGTTGCTCGGGAGTGCCTTGGGCGACGATGAGGCCGCCGCGGCGACCACCGTCGGGACCGAGGTCGAAGAGGTAGTCCACACTCTTGAGAACATCCAGATTGTGCTCGATGATGATCACCGTGTTGCCTTGATCGACAAGTTGTTGCAGAACGTTGAGCAATACCTTGATGTCTTCGAAGTGAAGGCCGGTCGTCGGCTCGTCAAGGATGTACAACGTGTTGCCGGTCGCCTTTCTGAACAGCTCCGCCGCCAGTTTCATTCGCTGACTCTCGCCGCCGGAAAGTGTCACGGCTGACTGGCCGAGATGAACGTAACCGAGACCTACATCGACCAACGCCTTCAGTTTCTGGGCGATGGCCGGAATCGGCTTGAAGAACTCATAGGCCTCGCTGATAGGCATCTCAAGCACATCGTTGATGCTCTTGCCCTTGTAATGCACGGCCAGCGTGTCCTCCTTGTACCTCTTGCCCCTGCACTCATCGCAGACCACATTCACGGACGGCAGGAAGTTCATCTCGATGACCTTGATTCCGGCCCCCTTGCAGGCCTCGCAGCGTCCACCAGCCACGTTGAACGAAAACCGGCCGGCCTTGAACCCGCGTACCTTTGCGTCCGGAGTGTCGGCGAACAGGTTGCGGATGTCGTTGAACACACCCGTGAACGTGGCCGGGTTTGATCTCGGCGAACGTCCGATCGGGCTCTGGTCGATCTCTATCAGTTTGTCGATGTTCTCGACACCCTCCAGTGAATCGTAAGCCAAAGGATGCAGCTTAGCCCTGTAGAACTTGTTCTTGAGAATCGGCATCAGAGTCTCGTTGATGAGCGTGGACTTGCCACTCCCGCTCACTCCGCTGATCCCGATGAAGCATCCCAGCGGAAAATCTACACTGACATTCTTCAGGTTGTTGCCCCTCGCTCCCTTGATGCTCAGGAACTTGCCGCTTCCTGCCCGGCGCTCGGACGGAATCTCGATCGAATCTTTCCCTTGAAGGTAATCCAGCGTCTTTGACTTCCCGAATATGCAGTGTCCGGCGGTCTCCTTGTCCAATGAGGAAGGAATCTTTCCGTTGTCCGAGGAATATTCCATCAGAGCTTTCAAAGGTGCGTTCAGGCATATTTTCCCGCCTTTGTCGCCGGCCCCTGGACCCACATCCACAAGCCAGTCGGCACTCATCATCGTCTCATAGTCGTGCTCCACGACCATCACGGAGTTGCCCTCGTCCCGGAGTTCCTTCAACGAGTTGATCAGCTTGCGGTTGTCCCTCTGGTGCAGTCCGATTGACGGCTCGTCCAGGATGTACAGCACGTTGACGAGTTTTGAACCGATTTGCGTGGCGAGCCTGATCCTCTGGCCCTCTCCGCCGGAAAGCGAGGCCGTCGGGCGGTCAAGTGACAGATAGTCAAGACCTACGTCCAGCATAAACTGAACCCTTTCGTTGAGTTCCTTGAGAATGTCCCGCGCTATATTGTTCTCTCTTGTGTTTAGTTTCCCTGGCAACGACGCGAACCATTCCTTGAGTTCGGTCATCTCCATCGCCGCCACCTCTGAGATAGTCTTGCCGTCAATCTTGAAGCAGCGGGCGTTCTCGTTCAGCCTGGTGCCGTGGCAGACAGGACAGACGATCTTCTCGTCGATGTCGTCCACGATTCCGTCAAACGTAACCATTTCGGACAGACTACCTTCGCCTACACGGAACAATTCATCACTTCCGAATATGATGTGCGAGATGGCCTCGTCCGGAATCGAGTCGATAGGATCGTACAGAGAGAAGTTGTATTTCCGGGCGATGGAGCGGATCACATCATATTTCTTGGTCTCACGCATTTTACCCAGCGGGACTATTCCCCCGTCTGCGATTGACACTGATCTGTCAGGGATGATGGAATTCATATCCACATTCACTATCATTCCAAGTCCTTTGCAGTGAGGACAGTAACCTTCCGGGGAGTTGAATGAGAAAGAGTGTGGCGCTGGTTCCTGCAAGGATATTCCCGAATCAGGATCGACAAGGTGCTTGGAGAAATGCCTCAGTTTGTCGGAGCCGAACTCCAGCAGGGCGACCGAGCCTTTGCCAAGATTCAGAGCCGACATCACTGAGTCCCGGACCCGTTTCTCATCGCCCTCAGACGGCTTGAGCTTGTCCACGACCAGTTCTATGAAGTGGCTTTTGTAGCGGTCCAGAGCATCAACCTCGTTCAGCGGGAGTATATTCCCGTCCACTCTGACATCGGTGTAGCCTCGTTTGCGGAGCTGGTCGAACAGCTCACGGTAATGTCCCTTGCGCCCCACGACCAGCGGAGCGAGCAAGTAGCACTTCTTGCCCTTATATTCATCCATTATGAGGTCCACGATCTGCGCGTCCGTGTAGCGGGCCATCTCCTTCCCCGTGACCGGTGAATATGCCCTCGAAGCCCTCGCGTACAGAAGCCGGAGGAAGTCGAATATTTCGGTGATGGTTCCGACGGTGGAGCGTGGGTTGTTGCCCGTGGTCTTCTGCTCGATGGCGATGATCGGACTCAGTCCCGTTATGCTCTCGACCTCAGGCTTTTCCAGTACACCCATAAAGTGCTTGGCGTAAGGCGAAAGAGTGTCCAGGTACCGTCTCTGCCCTTCTGCGTAGATCGTGTCGAACGCCAGCGAGGACTTCCCGCTGCCGCTTAGCCCCGTCACCACCACAAGTTCTCCTCTTGGAATGTCAACGTTCACACCCTTAAGGTTATGCGCCTCCGCTCCCCGGATCTCGATATATTCTTTCTTGCTCATCATTTCCGCTTTATTCCGCAAATTTAACGAATATTCAGTAAATTTGTAGTCAAGAGTAAAACAGACGAATCAATGAGTCAGGATCATCAACTGAACATCAAGACATTTAATTTCAATTCGTTCCGGGAGAATTGCTATGTGCTTTGGGACGGAAGGGGGAATTGCGTTTTTGTGGATCCGGGGTGCTATTGGCCGGAAGAGTTCGCTAAGCTTAAGGAGCTGGTGAAGACGGAACGGCTGACACCGAAGGCCATCTGGCTGACGCACGGGCATTTCGACCACGTGCACGGGGTGCTGAGGATCGTCCAGGAATATTCAGTGCCGGTGCTGATGTCGCCGGAGGACAAGATGATTCTGGACAACAATCCGGCGGCCGTGAGGGAGTTCGGGCTGGTAGCGCATGATTCCTCTGAGATCAAGACGGTGGACATCCGTGACGGGGAGGTTCTGGACACGCTTGAGGGGTCACCTTTCAGGGTGATAACCACTCCAGGACACACTCCAGGTGGGGTTTGCTACTACGACGAGACGGACAAGGTCCTGCTGACAGGCGACACTCTTTTCGCCGGGGCGATCGGGCGTTCGGACCTTATAGGAGGGGATTATGACCATCTGATAATCAGTATAATGGATAAGTTGATGGGACTGCCGGGTGATGTGGATGTGCTTCCGGGGCACGGACGCAAGACCACGATTGCAGACGAAAGGACCCACAACCCGTTCCTCCAACCGTTCAACGAGCCGGAGGAGGATCTTGACTGGGACGGGGAAGGAATAGAGATAGAAGGAGAAAAATAATGCACATAGGAATAGCAGGCAACATAGGCAGCGGCAAGACCACCCTCACAAGGATGCTGGCCGCGCATTACGGATGGACACCGAAGTACGAGTCGGTGACATACAATCCATATCTGGAGGACTACTACAAGGACATCCCCCGCTGGTCGTACAATCTGGAGACATATTTCCTCGCCCAGAGGTTCAAGGACGTGCTGGAGATAGCCAAGAGCAAGGACGTGATCATCCAGGACAGGACGCTCTTCGAGGGCGTGCACATCTTCGTAGCCAACAACTATGCGATGGGCAACCTCACCAAGCGCGACTACGAGACCTACATGGATCTCTTCAACGTGATGGCGGCGACGGTGCGCAAGCCGGATCTGCTGATCTACCTCAAATCATCGGTGCCTCACCTCGTGGCGCAGATCCAGAAGCGCGGCCGCGACTACGAGCAGACGATGAGCCTTGAATATCTCAGCGGCCTGAACGACCGTTATGACAAGTGGATCAATGAATATGACGGCAAGGTCCTGACCATCGAGACCGATGATCTCGACTTCGAGAACCGCCCCGAGGACTTCGCCTCCATTACCGACCGCATCGATGCCGAACTCTACGGCCTCTTCCCTCTGGAGAAGTAGTCAGACACATTGCCCCTTCTCCCTGGCCACAAAACCCTATCCCCGGTCACTGAGCTTGTCGAAGTGACCGAACGTCGCACCTCATTCTCCGAAAGCCGAGAGAATTGATGTCGGGGTGATAGCTGAACCATCGGATGTGAATGCACCCATATCGTAGGCACCCCAGTTGCGCCCCTGTTTCTCATAAATGGCAGGTCTCCATTTTCCGTCAACCTGCGGCTCCCAGTAGAACACACCGGCGCAGACGGACAGGGACTTGACCGAGCTCATAAAATCGGTCAGGCATTGGGTGGATGTGGCGATCTCTGACGCGGAGGCCTTGACACCAACCTCGCAGACCATCACCTTGCAGCCATACTTTGAGGCTAAAGTCTTAATATTCAATATGGCGGCAGAGTTCATCGCCTTCCAGGTCATTTGGGAGTTGGTCATCGGATAATGCGACAGTCCGATCATATCGAACTTTCCACCGTTGGCCTTGAGCTTGTCGAAGAACCAGGTGTTGTCCTGATAGGCATTGTCGATGTGGACAATCACCTGAGCGTCAGGGAACACGGATTTGACAGCGTCATAGCCTGCCGTGGTGAGGGCGGCATAGTTTGACCAGCCGCCTGCAATCTCGCCCTTGTCGTTGTAAAGCCGTCCGGTCTCCCAGAGCATTCCCTGTCGGGTCTCGTTGCCGACCTGCACCCAATGCGGAGTGACTCCTGCGGACTTCAAGGCGGTCAGAACATCCTTGGTGTGCTCGGCGACCTTGGCGGAAAGGCCTTTCAGATCCAGGCCAGCCCACTCGGCGGGAGTATTCTGACGACTCGGATCAGCGAAGAAATCGCTGTAGTGGAAATCTATCATCACCGACATTCCGGCCTCGGCGGCCCGTTTGGCCATATTCACGACATCGTCCTTGCCGCTCCATCCGTTCGGATCCTCAGGCTTCACCCAGACACGAAGGCGTATGGCGTTGATCCCGGCGGCCTTAAGCACCGGATAAAGCCCGGCATTGCCCTTGGAGTCCTTGAAAGCCGTTCCGCTTATCCGGGAAGGATTGTGGGTCATATCATATTCCATCTCCGAAGCCCAGCTGACATCCGCACCCCGTGCGAACGCCACTTCGTCCACAGAAGGCGCATCCGGTTCGTCTTTCTGATTGCCTCCGGATCCACCGCAGCCGACAAACAGGGAGGAAACCGCAAATGCCAATGCGGACAATGTAGCAAGACGTGAATATAATGTACTCATGCAGCGTAACGTCTTTCAAAAGATCCGGTGACCGGGACGGCCACTACAGGCTTTCGATGTTCTTCTCGTTGAGGAGGTTCTTGCCCTCGGCGGTGTAGGCGTACTCGATGCGGTCAGCATAATGCTTCTCGACCTTGCCACGGACAATCTTCATCGTGCTGTTAACCAATCCATTCTGCTCGGTGAAAGGCTCTGGAAGCACAGCCACGGCGGCCGGCAGCCACCTCTCCGGGAACATGCCCTCATGCGAGCCACCCTTCCTGTAGGAATCAATCTCTTCCTGGATCTTCTTCAGCATCGCCTCCTTGCCCTCACGTGTGGCTGAATCCAGACCCTTCGAGGAGACATATTCCTTGAGGGCATCCTTCGCCGGAACGATCAGGACGATCGTGTAAGGATCCTGGTTGTTGTGCAGGATGACCTGCTCGATGTACTTCGAGCCGTCGGTTAGCGAGTCCTCGAAGCCTTCCGGACTGTATTTCTCTCCGTCGGATGAGATCAGCAGAGACTTGAAGCGGCCGACAACGTAAAGATATTCACTATCATACATATAGCCCATATCTCCAGTGTGCAGCCAACCGTCGCGGAGAGCCTCGGCAGTGCCTTGTGGATTCTTCCAGTAGCCGGCCATCACATTCTCGCCGCGCACCACGATCTCGCCCTTCGTGCGGAGCGGAACCTCCTTGCCGTTGTCGTCGCAGATCTTGATGTCAAGCGGCTTCACGACACGGCCCGAAGAGCCGAACATAGCGTGGCCGGTCGAGTTGGCGGAGATGATAGGGGTCGCCTCGGACACGCCGTAGCCTTGGAACATAGGTATGCCGATGGCGCAGAAGTACCTCTGAAGCTCGATGTCCAGAAGCGCGCCGCCTCCCACAAAGAACTCCATCCTGCCGCCGAATCCCTCACGGACCTTCTTGAATATGATCTTGTCGAACAAGGCCATCAACGGCTTCTTCCAAAGCTGAAGGATGCCGCCACGGTTGTAATATTCCTTGTTGTAGGAGATTGCGAGGTTGAGGGCGTAGTTGTAGAGTTTCTCGACCTTCGGTCCCTGCTTGTGGATGGTGGTCTCAACGTTTTTCTTGAAGTTGCGGGCAAGCGCCGGCACTGACAGCATCACGTGCGGACGGACCTCCTTGATAGCTATAGGAATATTCCTGAGCGTGGCGAGCGGGTTGGCTCCGACAGGCACGGTGGCGATGCTGCTGCAATAGGACATCATAGTGTAGAATCCGGCCACGTGCGCGAAGCAGTGGTCAAGAGGCAGGATGATGAGCATCGTGGAGTCAGGCTTGACTCCGATCACGGAATGAGCCTGCTCAACGTTGGCAGTGTAGTTGCGATGCGTAAGAAGAACGCCCTTAGGGTCGGCTGTTGTTCCGGAAGTATAGCTGATCGTGGCGTAATCGTCTGGCTCCACAGACTTGTAACGCTCCTCGAACTCGGCCTTGTGACCGAACAGGTAGCTGTCGCCGAGAGCCTGAACCCATTCCATCGAGACCTCCTTGGCGTTGGCCGCCGGAATGTTATCCAGCACGATGACCTTCTCCACGCAGTCCAGCTGTGAGATTATCCTGCGGATCTTCGGGAGTTGCTGTCCGGAAACGATCACGAACCTGGACTCGGAATGCTGGATCCTGAAAGTCAGGTCGTTGCTTTCCTCGAGCTTGATGGAGAGCGGGACGCTCACGCCGCCGGCGTAGAGGATTCCCAACTCGGAAAGGATCCACATGTTCCTTCCCTCTGAAAGGAGAGAGACCCTCTCGCCCTTGTTGAGTCCCATGGCCATCAGGCCAGCCGCGATGCGGTAGCCTTCCTTGCGGGTCTGCTCGAATGATGTCTCGGTCCACTTTTCATCCACTTTCTCGCGGAGGAACACGTGCGTAGAGTATTCGTGGGTATATTTCTCCACGAACTCGATGATTGTCGGTCTTGTAGCTGACATACTATGTAATCGTTAAAATTATCTTTGCCAAAACAGCGGCGGGTTATTCCTTGCCGTTAAGTAATCATTAAAAAATAACTTGAACAATTTGTATATCTTTATGGTCTATATTTCTTTTCTCATCAGTCATGTGCCACCGGCACACTCCTTCTTCCAAAAGAAATCTATCCTCATAAATCTGACACAAAATTTAGTTCAACTTATTTTTTAACGCTTACTAAGTCATTATTCATCAATCTGTCTGACCTCCGGGAAGAGGCCGAAGAGTTCGGCGTCTATCTTGTCGGTGACGGTCTGGAAGTCCTCCGGACGGTTCTCAAACTTGATGTTGTCCACATCGATGACCAGGAGATGCCCGTCATATTTGGAGATCCAGTCGTCGTAGCGCTTGTTGAGGCCCGTAAGATAGTCGATGCGGATGCTGCTTTCATATTCCCTGCCTCTCTTCTGAATCTGCGCCACCAGATTAGGAATGGTGGATTTCAGGTAGATCAGAAGGTCCGGCTTGCTGACCAGCGACATCATAAGGTCGAAGAGATCCGAGTAGTTTTCGAAATCGCGGGTGCTCATCAATCCCATATCGTGAAGGTTCGGGGCGAATATGCGCGCGTCCTCGTAGATTGTCCTGTCCTGGATGATGACATCGCTGCATCTTGAGATGTCCACGACATCCTTGAACCTTTTGTTCAGGAAATAGATCTGGAGGTTGAATGACCAGCGTTCCATATCGGCGTAGAAATCAGAAAGATAGGGGTTGAAGTCAACCGATTCGAACTTCGGAGTCCAGCCGTAATGGGCCGCCAGCATCTTTGTCAGGGTGGTCTTGCCACTGCCTATGTTGCCTGCTATCGCGATGTGCATATCCTTTGTGTGTTTTGTTCAGTCTTCTCGCTACCTCTTGTTGCAAAGATCATCAAATCTTTTCGATATGATTCCATACCTGCCGAAGAGACGCAGTGCAAAATTAATAAATATTCCTCGTAAACTCTGCCTTATCCAACAAGAATATGCCGGCATCGTCTCTGTTCCTCACAACGAGAACAACTCGTTGACCGTCTTCCCGAAAAATGCTGAGAGCCTCAGGGCAAGTTCCGTGGAAGGAACGAACTTGTTCGGATCGCCGAGGTGAGCAGCAGGGAAAAAGCTTGTCCATAACCTTCAAACAAGCAATCCAGCACAGCTTCTAAGACGCAATATGTTACTCCTGCCGCTGACTTTGTGAAGATTAACGTCTTGTTTGTTAATAGCTTAAGCGGTGACCTTTAGTGGACTTGCACTAAAGATAAGAATCTATTTGCGTTGTTCAGAATGTTTTACGCATCACTTGCTGATAGCCAACTGGTGACGTGTATAACCTTGATTTTCAGAACTTTAGGGCATGGCCTTCTGCTTGTAAGCACCGAAGGTTATCTGCTTATCTTCTGTGTTTCAGTGTTTTATCCTCCACCGCCTCAATCCGCAGGAATTTCCGCGCGTGCTCAATGCTGACTCCACAGCGGCTGATGAGCTCGTTGAGGTAGGCGATGCGCTCCTCTGCTTGGAGTCTCAGCACATCCTCGATGCCTGAAAACCGCCCGTCTGCCGCCAGATGGTGTGTCATCTTCTTGTAGTCGGCACCAGAATAAGGATCGTGTGGCTCCCTGATGTCATATTCACTGCCTGTGTTGCTGCTGAAAGCGGTCAGCATATTCCTATAACTTCCATAGTAACTGATCACACGTTTGAAATCAATGACTGAATATTCCCTTACAATGAAATCAATAAGCTGTTTCTTCTCGCTTACATTCAGCGAAAGGAACAAGTCATCAAGCACTTCGTACGAAAGCGGTCTGCCGTGTGCATGTAGCATCTTTACTCTCGAAAGTGCTTTTCTCATACTTACAGATGCTTCACGAGGGATGAGCTTGTCTGAATATGGATGGTCAGATTCCGCATAGACCAGGAAATTCCAACGCCAGTCTTCCGCCCGCTTGCAGATACGGTCCTCAACCGGGTTGTTGTAGAGGTAGGCGAGTGAGGTTCTGGCCTGCTTGCCGCCTCGTTTGTTGGACAGCCCGTAAGTGGAAAGCAAACTCCCCTTTAATCCGTGTCTGATGTTGTAAGTCTTTGAGAATTTTGAGCATAGTTCCTGCATGAACCTCGCGATAGTTTTGTGATCCTCAGCCTCGACCAGTACATGAATATGATTGTACATCAAGCAAAGCCCCAGCACACGGATCCTATGCTTGGCCGCAGTCAAAGAGAATATCGTAAAGAAAACCAGCGAGTCCTTCACGCTGTAGAACACCACGAATCCGGACCGTGCTCTCTGGAAGATATGCCCGACCGCACCCTTCTGATAAATCATTCGCCTCAAACGAGCCATAATTCAATAATTTAAGTTGGTCAATATGTTTGTGACAAGATAGGCATTTATCCGTAGAACTCCAAAAGAATTCGGACCAGGCATTTTAGGCTTGCGCTTAACATATAGATGAATCTTTATTATGTCGAAAGGCCTAAGTAGAATGTAAAAAAATAACATGCATCACTTTAAATTTGCAATATATTGATGCTCAAGGTGATTCTATGTGTTCAAATTTATCGGTTGATGCAACTTATTTTTTCGACATTAGTACTGATGCGTTAATAATTATCAAATAAAGTAAGTTCTGAAAAATCCTTATTTCAAATGAGTAGTTGAGGGGCTGTCATAAACCTTCAGTACAAACTAATTTCAAATC
>OIXL01000017.1_pt1 | contig 126961 bp, 122 predicted proteins | sample 1587761 | NCBI WGS metagenome assembly OIXL01 (sample SAMN03283246) | human gut metagenome | biome: human-associated habitat; material: feces | host: Homo sapiens | place: Peru | collected 2012 | reverse complement strand
ATTGTGTGATAAAGCTGAGATAGTGCGAAATGACTTAGGATATAGTATGCGTCATCATTACTTATTTTAGCAGCAGAGAAGAATGAGCTGTATTTGTAATCGGCTTTCGGACCTATGAATTTGTCATATATATACTGCTTCATAGTCTTATTTTCAACTACAATTTCTTTACTGTCAAAGAAATGTTTTGCATACAGCAACTCTTCACCAACAATGAGTGCTTTTTCGGAAGCATTGCTCGAATTTGGATCAAGCTTGATAACTTCTTTACCTGTATCTCCATAGAAGTCTGTAAATTCAACAGTTTGACCGCCGGTCGTCTGAGCATACGACTGTGGGTCTATGCAATAGCCTATTTCACCGTTGAATTTAAACTTGTATGCGTCCAAACGACCGCCACTGCCATTGTTGACAAGAACGATAGGCTTTTTTGATGATTCAATAAGCACCTTGCCGCCAATTTCGTCAAGTCCTGTATATGAATACGCACTTGCAGTAATATTTACGGCAGGGAACATTGCAAATACAGTAACAAGCGAAATGATTACGGCTGTAAGCTTTTTAAAAATTTTCATTATTAAGATTTACTCTCCTTTCAATGAGATAGTATATTTTCATTTCTGTTGGTGGACTTCTTTTTTTATTTTTCATATAGTTTTATCCCCTTTCGGTTTTTGTGGTAAAACAAAAAAGCAGCTAAGATTTTTAATAACAAAATACTTAACTGCTTTTCGCTTTAGTTATTCAATTTTTATTCCTTAGAAATGGATTGGTATTAGTACCAACCAGCTTCTCTTATAAGCGATGTTTTTGTTTCATAGTGACCTACTTCAGGCTCATTGACTGTTTCATAACCAACAATCGTAGTTACTGTTTCGCAATGATAACTGCCGTTTTCTCCATTTTTCATATGTTCAAAAATGTGATCAAGGTTATTTGTAATGTCAGCTCCACAAGTATTGCAAATGGACGCCTCGTGTTCCTCATAGATTGGTCGTTGCCAAGTGCAAGCTTCCTCATCAACCACCCAAACTTTTTCGGTTTTGTATTCAGCCTCGTGCCAAGTCTTACCCTCGTGTGGGTCTTTTGTTGCAGGCTGTGGAGTCGGTGCCGGTTCAGGCTTACTTGAAGATGATGAACCCGAACCGCTTGACGGCTTGCTCTGACTTGATGAACCGCTTGAGCCTGAATTGCTTGCAGGCTTATTTGTGCTGCCTGATGAGCCGTTGCTCTTGCTTGTCTGACCTGAGTTTGAAGAATTGTTGGTTTTGCTCGACTGAGCATTGCCGGAGTTGTTATTGAGGTTTGTCTGATTGTTGTTATTCCCTGAGCTGTTACTGTTATTGCTCTGGTTACTGTTTGACTTGTCATTGTTGTTTTTGTCAGCACTTGTTTCATTCTCTGATTTTTCAGATGGCTGCGTCTGCTTAACTTCAACAACTTTTGTTTCCTCTTCAATGTGTGTGTTACCCTGTGCGTCCGTAACCACCTGAGTAACTGTTTGTACCGATGTTCCGATAACCTCATCTGCTGTTGCAGTAGGCTTTTTATCATTACAAGCTGAGAGGCAAAGCATTGAAATAAGGACTGCTGCGACTGTTACGGTTGCTCCGACTATAAGTCCGACTGTCTTTTTATTTGTACGCTTTACTGTGTTCTTTTCGCTCTCGGTTGTTTCATTCGTGTTTGTTGTGTTCTTTGTTTCTTTTGTAGTCATAGCTTTGACTCCTTTCGTTGATTTGTTACTATTATTTAGGGGATTAAAGGAAATTGTTACCTTTTGTCCCTCTGTATTTGTATTATAATTTAACTATCTGAAAATTACAAGTCCCCTTTTAAAAAATATTTTAAAACTATTCGTGAAATGAGGGTATAAATTTATACCCTGAACATAACCTTTCAATGTGATGAGAAATCAGCTAAGATTTAATTATCTGCTTTTACAAACTCATCAAAGCTCTTTAATAAATTGAAGGTGTTATTATCCGAATTAAGTGAGGTGTACAACACCCACGCAGTATCATAAGTTGAGTGTATAGAGTTTTTTAAATTTTCCATTTCATCTTCACTGATATTTGAAGTGGAGAAATATTTAAGATTAATTGTTTTATTGGGTCTTTCCGGTAAGCTTTTATACACAAATATATCTCCGAAATCATTTATTTCAACCCAAAAATCTTTGCCTACAATTAATAAATCATACGGAAGATCAAGTTCCAATTCTTTATACTCTTTTTCTTGAATATAAGCAAAAAAATCATCTTTAACTATTTGAAAATCTTTACACCCAATCCATTGTATATCATCAATAGATTTGTTATACTTTTTTAAAATAGTTATTAAATACGAATAAACAGTCATTATTATCACCTTATTTTTTATCTCATTTTAAGAAAGACTCCCAAGCTAAGAATAAGTTATTTGGTTTGTCAATGATAATTACAATCATTTTTTGAGTCAACAAAAATAATTTGTGAACTTTTAGAAGCAGCTAAATTTTTAATGGTTTCTTTGTATGGTGAAGTGTATTTAGGTAATGCTATGTTTATATTTTGAAATGTATTTAATTCCAAATAATTATTGAAAAGCTTTCCCAGATATGCTTTTCGATTATTCGATTTGCAAGCGTTAATATCTGAATGTAAAATATTTAAAGCATTTATGTAACAGTCAATAGAGTTTTTTTCTCTTGCTAATCGAAATGCCGTTACATATAAGCTTGGATTGTTAATGCGTATATTTTGAGGAATTGAAGATAACTCGACTCTCTTATATATTATCAGCTTTTCAGTAAGAAGCAAACGATTTGTTTTTTTCTTTATTTTTACTTTAACTTTCATTTTCTAACTCCAAATATCTTTTTGTACTAAGAAAAGTAAATATAAAGCATAAGAGCCACGAACGCAAGCACAAAAATTATTGTTGGCGAAAGAACTAAAAACCACGCCCATTTGATAGCACAGATTAGTTTTAGAAAGATAAGCAAAAATTGTACTATTACATAAAAAGCACATATACAGCCCGAACTTGATTCCATAATATTTATCTCCTTTTTATTTTGATGAGGGTGTAAATTTATACCCTGACTTATAATAAATATAAGTGCTTAATATTAAATATCTCACGAGGTATAAATTTATACCCTAAACAAAACTCCATTCGTGAATTAGGGTACAAATTTATACCCTGATTTTACCCTGATTTTAATGTATCAGTCATTCCATAAAAAAATATATCCAAATTTGCAATAAACAAAAACGCTGTTGGGGATTAAAGGAAATTGTTACCTTTTGTCCCTCTGTGTTTGTATTATAAATTAACTATCTGAGAATTACAAGTCCTCTTTTAAAAAATATTTTAAAACTATTCGTGAAAAAATATTTTTAACTATTTGAAATAATCAAAATCAAGTTTTGGATATATTACATTTCCTTTTGCTTGTTCAATATTGTAAATGAGTTGATTATCTTTAAAAGTAACTATCATTGATTGTGGTTTATCTTTTATGTCAAACACTAATGAGATTCCATTATTATTTACAAGTGAAATTTCTTTGTTAGGTAAAAAAGATATTTCTCCATATCTCTCATAGAGTAATGAATGAATTTGAGCAGTACAGTCGCTATTATTCGTTAAAGTTACTATGTATTTTGAAGATAAATCAACTTGTAATTTGTCAACTTTATTGATACTTAACTTTGCACTCTCTTTAAATTCTTCATCTGCTTTAACATTTAAAATTACTTCATAAAGAGGATAATCGTCTGAATATTTATCAGCATTAAAGATATACATTTCAGGACTGTCCTTTTCGATAAATCTACTTGACCTTTCTCGTTTAATCATCAAAAGAAACATCTGTTTTTCTGCATTATCGCAAATGTGCCTTTGATAAGCTCTGTAAAGTAAAAATAACATAATCACATTTGCTATTATCGAAATAATTAAAACTGTGTAAAAAACTATCATATCGTTTCAACTCCATTTTATAATTAAAAATTTTTTATATTAAATATCTTCATACATATACATAATTTTATTGCCGATTATGAAAAGTTTAAAATCTAAACTTAGCAGTTCATCATAACTTGGAGAAAATTCAATCGAACCAGTTATCATTGTCATAGGTATTCTATAATTTTCAGATGATACAAAAGCACCTTCTATATATTCAAAAATATTATAGGTAGCTTTGTCTATCGTTTCTTTACGATAACCATTCTGATAATTATTCTTTAAATATTCATTTAAAATCTCACAGATAGTATTGTGATATTCATAAAGCATAGTAGGACTCCTTATTAAAAACTATATTATAAAAACCGCTTAAACTGGGACGGTAACTTTAAGCAGATAATTTTGCATATCAGACTTAAAGTTACTTTAGGGTATAAATTTATACCCCGAACACTTGTTTGAAGTGAGTTGCGGTTGCTGAACAGGGTATAAATTTATACCCTGATTTTAATGTATCAGTCATTCCATATAGTTAAAAAAGAATGTGTAGCCGATAGAGATGTGAGAGAAAGTAATGAATAGAATAACGCTTCATCAACACCTATCGAAGAACAATAAATCGCATATGTGACAAGAACAAACAGTGGCATAACACAACCCAAATCTTCAACTTTTGAAAATTTGAAATAGTTATACAGCATATGTATCACCGTAAAAAATATATCCAAATTTGCAATAAACAAAAACGCTGTTGATGTTTTCTGCATTACATAACCAATAAATTCTTTTTGCAGTTCTGCATTGGCAAGAATTACATTCATTAAATTTCACCTCTACTTTAATTTTTATAGAAAACTTATTCGTGAAACGAGGGTACAAATTTATACCCTGAATAAAAGTTCATTCGTAAATTGAGGGTACAAATTTATACCCTAATTGGGGACGGTAACTTTAAGCAGATAGTTTTGCGTACCAAACTTAAAGTTACTTTAGGGTATAAATTTATACCCCGCTTGCCTATGATTGATTTATGTTGTAATTTATATAAAGCTTTTTTAGGTAGCCTTTTTGAACTTCGTCTTTACAATGGCATATATCGTTATATAAAACCCCCAATGTTGTAACATAGTCACTTATGTTACCTGTATCTCGTTGAGTTCTTAATGCAGTTATGTACAGGCTTGAATTGTTAATGCGTAATTTTTGATTAATTTCAGACAAGCAAATCTTATTGTTTAGTAGCAGTCTTGCAAGTAATTGTGTGCGAGCAACTTCTATCTGTTCTTTTCTCTTAGCGTTTCTCTTAGCGTTTTTTAATCGAACTATTGCTTTCATTTTCTCACCTCAATAATTTGCTGAGGGTATAAATTTATACCCTCGTTGTGTAAATCAGCTACACCCAATACTGCACATAAAATATATAAAACTGCTGTATCACAAATAGAAAATAAAATCGCTGTGACAATAAAAAATGTAAGCATAACCATTTCTCCTTTTGTTTTAAATTTTATATTTCTTCATCTAAATCTGAAAAAACAAATCCTTTTGGCGAATACTTTTTTTTAATTACTAAAGTAACTTCATTCTTGTCTTTGAAAATAAGCTCAGGCATTACAGCAAAAGATACTTTTTTGTTAGCAGAAGAATAGATTAAGCTGTCTAAGCGAAAAGCAAGTGGTGCAATAGATTTTACAGTGTAGAATAAATCTTCTGTCATATTTATTTCTGATTTATCAATCTTTTTCGTCATTAATTCAATAATTTCTCCGTTATCTGAATATCTGAAATTTACTCTGTACAATGAATCAGCCTCTATTTCGTCAAGTTTAAAATCCATATCACAACATTCACCATATGTTATTTTAGGAAGTAACCCTTTTGTGAGCTTTTTGATTTTCCTTTCGAGTAAGTATGCTTTTAAGTTAAATGCGATTTGAAGAATCATAGAAAATAATATACCGGATAAGATAATTATTAATAGTGATTTAAAAAAGTCCATTGTTATTAGCTCCTTTGTTTTTATTTAGCAGGGTACAAATTTATACCCTAATGGGGTAGGTAACTTCAAGCAGATAATTTTGGTATCAAACTTAAAGCTACTTTAGGGTATAAATTTATACCCCGAACATCTGTTCAAGGTGTAAACTCAGGGTACAAATTTATACCCTCGCAACAAGCCGTAGCAGTTCCGCACAAACTGTTGCGGCTTGTTTAAACAACTACGAGTTATGGGTAATAAAAGGAGCATAAAAATATATGAAAACTATGTGCGGAGTTGATAACAATTTAATGCTGCTTTTTCTGAAATTGAAAATCATTGTAATATCTATCTGAGTGATTTTTGATTGACAACACTTCGTAGTATCTGTCAACCGCCAATTTTAAGATGTCAATGTTTTCATATTCAGGCTTTTTCAAATATTTTTCACAAATAGTTTTTCTGAGAATTGACTCACCTTCCATTACAGGAATAGTTCCCAAAAAGGCTTTATTTGAAACGAGATCTGCCTCGTCATAAATAACGCCCAAAGCTCCTCTTGCGTTTTCAATTTCTATCTCAAAATCTGTTTGTGAAAAAGTTTCTTCCGTTATCGGTTTTATTGCTACATTCGTCATAATTAAAACAATCCATTTCTGCTTCTGCTGTTAGATACTGTTGCAAACGGAGTAAGTTCACACTTAATAGCTCTAAACACTCTGCTTTCAGTCACATTCTTGATTTTTACTTTGATTTCATCACCGACTCTCGGTCGTCTGCGGAGAGTGTTTATATCATCATAAGCATAACCTCTGCAACCATTCGGCAAACGGAGAATGAAAGCAAACTTCTTTTTCTGAAGTTCTCTATATCCAACAACTTCTGCAATCACGATTGTGCCAACACTGTATTGATTGTAGAGCTGTTCACACGAAGAACTATGCCCTGCCGCACCAATCAGAGAGATTTTAGAGAAGTCATCGGATATATCAGATACGATTGCCTCAAATCTCTTACCTACGGTATATTCGTTCATATTGATAGCAAGAAGTGAAATCTGATATGGAGTCATTCTTACTTCGTATCCCGAAAACTCAACTTCAATGAATGTTGACTTGTTACGGATAATTCGTGCTACGCCTCTTGAACCGACTCGCATTTCGGGTAACCTCTTATACCTTGTAGGGACGAAAGCTTTTCTCCTCTCCTGCATAGCAGCTATTCTGTCGCCGATAACAGCACCATCAACATAATCGACTGCAATGAACTCGATATAAGCACCTATCAATTCATTGAGTCGCTTGATTTTCCATCGCTGTATAAGCTTTTCTTTCTGTGCAGCGTTTACATCAGAACGCTCATTTTTGTTTACAATGCGATTGAAGTTTGCAAGAGCTTTTTCCTCAATGTTTTCAATGAGGTTTGAATCTGCAATCTTAACAGGAATAGTTCCGAGTCGGGTTCTTAATGTGCAGTTTGCAAAGTAGCCGTGACGGCTTTTTTCAATACCGTCAATTCTCGCTTTAATAATTTGTTTGTTGTAAATAATACTCTGAACACCTTGCTCAATAAGTCGCTCTGTGATTTCAACATTATTATTTTCTCTTGCAAGCTGTTCTTCAATCTTGGCTATATTCTCTCTGCGTATCTGCCACTTTGTTTTTGTTCGCTCTTTTGCATTTTCATCATCATTTTTGGCAAGAATTTCATCTTCGATTTCGTCCTCGTCATTGCTAAAAATAGCGTCCAGCTCTTCTTCCTCAGATAGTTTTTCTTTTTCCTCTTGCTTAGGCTCGGATTCTGTAACAGTTTCGGACTCAGCCGCCTGTTCAAATTCCTTTTCAGTTTCAACCGCTTTTTCGGTTTTGAGTTCCTCTTTGGTTTTCTCTGGAATTTCTCCGGAGTTTTCTGTACTCGTTGTTTCTGCTGTTTCATCGACCGGCTTGGTTTCAGATGTCTTTCCAAGTTTCGCCTTTTCAGCGTCAAACAACTCTGATATTGCTGACATAATGACATTCTCCTTTTCGTTTTTATTTTTCTATTTCGGATAGTTCCTCATCGGATAATGTTATCCTCAGAAATTTTCCGTTATATTCTTTTGTAATTTCATTAACTATCTGAGATTGCTCATCGTGATAGATATATACACACATCTTTTTATTTTTTACAATTTCAAATAGTTTACAAAGTTCTTTTCCATCTAAATTAAAAAGAACGGGTATGTTTTGACTCTTGTATCTGTAAACATACTCGTTTTTCTCTCGCCCTATTTCGCACAGCTTTGCAGCAGATGTTTTAAAGCGTTCTATTTGTGTAACATCAAGTATCTCTCTCAAATAGTTTCTTTGATTGATTATGTAAAGAAAATTGTTACAGAAATGACTGTTTTCATATGCACTCCTTGTTGATGGTATAACTCCGAGATTATCTGCTTTGCTTTTTTCAAAGGATTTAACTGCTTCGCTGATGTTTGGGTAGATGTACAATGCAGACAGTTGGTCCTCGGCATTGTACCACTTGCAACTATATGTAACTCCCTTTAATGCGTAAAACAGGCTTTCTTCGTTCTGCTTTCTCAGTTTTGTTTCACTGTCGGGCATATAGCAAGCTATTATTTGATTTGCCGTTACTATACACCCAAAACAGCGAGTTCCTATACAGGTATCGAATTTTTGTGAGGTGCTTTTGAGTTCCCTCATCGTGATGAAGTAAGATTCAGAAGTAGGTTTCTCTAAAGTCCCATCTACTATTTGTCGGAAATTTTCTATGTGTGTTTCACAGCTTATGTTTTGCTTTCGCAACTCAAACAGTAATTTTGCTAACTTGACTCTACGCTGTTTGTTACTATCTGAGTAAGCGGTTGTGAGATTACTCTTGAACACATCATAGTTATAGTCATCAGGACATTTGCCTTTGAGATAGTTGTATCCATCATCGGTCATTGCGTATGTATATCGCTTATGTCCGCCCTCACGAGATATGTAACCGGCTTTTGTGCATTTGTAAATAACATTGGCTCTAACTACATTATCACCATATTGTTTTTTGAATAAACTGACTAACTGCTCGTCAATTTCGCCACCGAGTAAGAGAGTCGATAGAAATTTCTGCTTACAAGCTGAGATTGCTTGTCGATTATTCGCTATAATTATCACCTCTTTTAGAAAAATTGTTCGATAAACAAAAGTCGTATCAAAATTGATAGTAAAATTAGTAGCGGACTCGTATCTCCCTCAGTTCGTCACCCCTTGAAATATCAGTATTAATCGGGGGAAAACACCCTTTTTATGGGGTGACGAACGCTATCGGGAGCAAGTGTCATTCGTCACCCCTAAATGTGAACTTTTTAGGGGTGACGAATGTAAAAATTCGACTATTGAATAGCGATATTTATCTATATTTTTAATCCCAAAATTTGCTTAAAATCAAGCATATTAACAACATATATTTCCGTCATATCACAGTCGCTTTTTGTACCGTCACAAACAATATTCATATGCTCGCAGTCATCAGATGTGAGCATAATGTATTTGTTAATTAGATTAATGATGTCGTGTATATCCGAGTTATCACAATCTCTCGCCGCAAGCTCGTTGTAATATGACCTAATAATTACAGTTGCTTTTGTAAGCCTTTTAATTCTAAATTCATTTTTAGCAAGTAAGGTTTCGGTAACTCTATTAATAAATCGCTTGCGTGGCGAGTATGTCGGCTGTGAAGTAGCTCGCCTGCTGACAAGCGGCGGTACAGTTAGCTTGTACCCATTACCTATCACCTCGAATTTATATTCAGGCTTATTATATATTTTCATAATTCTGTTAAGTGCAGCTTGACTCTGAACCGATGTGCAGCTTTCGTCATTTTCCTTTGGCGTGTAGGTGCTGTATATTTTCGGAGCTTTCTTATAAATATCTGCAAGCAAACACTCAGTTTCCTCAGTCAATAATAAAAGCTGATCGGGATTATTCTCGGTCAGCTCATTTGCTATATCAGATATTTTATTTGCTCTTTTTTTAATTCTATACAACTACATCACCACCTACACATAGTTCAGCGATATATTCGTCAGGACTGTAATACTCAACATCTTTAGCTGTACGACCTACTTTAACTATGCTTCTGATATTACTTATTCTCGAAAGGATAGTTTTAACTTTATCCTTTCCAAAGTTTCCAGAAAGAATAACATATCGTATGTAATCAAGGCTCTCGTTTTCAATATGATGAAAGAAAACTCTGCCTACATTATCTGGAGTGCAGTAGAGAATTTCAATATGCTTTTCTTCACCGGTTGAAGTAAATACAGTAGCTCTAATCGTTGCCGGAAAGTAAGTAGGTGTGTGTATAATGTTTGGATAATAGCGTCTAAGGTTTGATATTACCTTTAGTGATTTTGTTAAGCTCTCTAAGGTATTGCCATTAATTGAACTCAAAGAGTTCCTATTAATCCCTGTTATAGCATAGCCGACACTCTTGCTTTTGCCTTGTATTGAATACTTAGATTTTGATATACTTCCTTCTGAAATCAATCTGTAAAGAATACGAGCAATTTGCTCTTTATCCTTATCTGAAAAATATTCATATACTATGCTTTCAGGGACTACTATGTAGCGTTTAATTAGCATTTGTATATCATTCTTTAGTTTTTCATTCTCTTTCACTGTAATCAACTCCTTTCTTGTTTAAAAAATGGGGGTATAAATTTATACCCTGATAACACAATGATACAAGTTTATACCTCTATTTTACAAATTTTATATTTTTATTAAAAATGTTTATTTGCTTTCATTTAATAAATATTATTACAAATTGACATAAGTATTACATTTATGTTACAATTAAGCAAATTATTATATTAAGGAGATTTAATATGACAAAAATAATTCAAATGCCTTCTATTAGTATAAGCAATGAAGGCGTAACTACGCTAAGCGAAGTATATAGAGATTACATAGAACTTAAATCATCTATACTTTCCCCTTCAACAATACGAGGATACCTTGCTTATATGAGAAATTCATTTCAGGAACTAATGCCTCTTAACATTTATTCGCTGAACAACATTACAATACAAAAGGCTGTAAATCGCTACGCTATAAACCATTCTCCTAAAACTGTTCGTAACGCATATGGTTTACTACATTCAATTTTACAGGTGTATTATCCAGAATTTGAACCAAAAATTACATTACCCCAAAAAATAAAACCTCAGTATGTACTGCCAACAACCGATACTATTAACACTTTATTGTTTTTTGCCGATGATAGAATTAAGTTTCCCATTCTTCTTGCCGCTCAAGGGGGATTAAGAAGAAGTGAAATAGCGGCTTTACAACTCTCCGATTTTAGTGACTTTGGAGTTAATATAAACAAAGCAGTTGTGTATAATTCTGATTTAGAATTAGTAATAAAAACGACAAAAACTATATCAGGCACACGATTTGTTCCACTTTCTCCCTCATTAATCAAAATGGCGAGAAATTATAAATACTTTGGCATTAACCCAAATAGTATTTCTAATTCTTTTTACAAGTTAGTCTTAAAAACAGGTGTACCTGCTTTTAACTTCCATATGTTACGCCACTATTTTGCCTCAGAACTCCACGCCCACAATATTCCAGATAAATATATTGCAACAATCGGTGGGTGGTCCTCAACAAGTGTATTACAAAACATATATCAGCATACACTCAAAGACAAACAATCTGAGTACGAAAAGCAAATAACAGACATATTTTTTCAAAATTTTGGCTGAGTGTGTGGGTTCGATTCCCATCATCCGCTCCACAAAAGGTGCTGTAAAGAAACAGCATATTAAAAAGCCGAGATTCACGAAAAAGTGAGTCTCGGTGTTTTTTTTTGCTTGCATTGCTAAATATTGTATCCGGGCAATAATCGGTCGTTACCCTTATTTGCATTGGCAGTTATCTTTGTTCCGTCTATGTAGATATGTGACATATCCTGCTTTCCTTAACAGCAAGGTGTTTATTTAGATCAATATGATGAAAAACCTCGTTAAATGTATATACCGGATCAGAAATTTCTATTATTTTTTTAATTTCCGGTTATAATTTTAATTGATACGATGTATAATGCACCTTGTTGATGTGGTTTTTCATTGATAGTAAATTATATCACAAAAACGACTGCATTCCTACCTTTCGGTTAGAATGCAGTCGTTTTTTTGGAGTTGTTTTTTACAGTTCCGTTATTTTCACGCCCTAAAGGACACCAAAAAAACAGATTAACAAAAAGCTAATCTGTTTTTTTGGTGCGAGTGACGGAGTGAAAAAAATAAGTACACTTTCTGCCTCGTTTGATACGGCTTGTTAAATTTATAAATTTCATCAACGCTCTCCCTAAAAACAGTCCACCGGACTGTTTTCTTAACGGTCGCCTCAAGTCCCGTTATTAATTTACTTGTAAAACAAAAAAACAGATTAACAAAAAGCTAATCTGTTTTTATGGTGCGAGTGACGGGACTTGAACCCGTACGTCGTGAAACACACGCCCCTCAAACGTGCCTGTCTGCCTATTCCAGCACACTCGCAAATATTGTCTGTTGACAACGATAAATATTATATCACTGCTTACTTACTTTGTCAACAGATTTTTAAAAAAACTTTTAATTTTTAACAATTTTATTTTTTCAAAACGCACCTCATATTGACATTAATTTTAGAGTATGATATTATCAGTTTGAAAATTTTTATAATAAATCAGGAGTATTATTATGAAAAAAGCAATTTTATTTGATTTAGACGGAACATTGTGGCACACAAGCGATGTAATTCTTCCTATATGGAACGAAGTTCTTAAAAAGCATCCAGAAACTCAAAAGCAAATAACGCTTGAAGAAATGAACAGCTATATGGGCAAAACTATTGAGCAGATTGCAAACATTATGTTGCCGGAGCTTAGTGAAGAAAACGGCGTAAACATTATAAAAGAATGTTGTGCCGTAGAAGTTCCGTATCTTGAAAAGTCAGGCGGTCATTTGTACGATAACCTCGAAGATGTGCTTAGCAAACTTTCCGAAAAATATTTTCTCGGTATAATCAGTAACTGTCAGTGCGGTTATATTGAATCATTTTTGAAAGCTCACAAACTCGAAAAATATTTTTCTGATTTTGAAATGTCAGGCAGAACCCAACTCACAAAAGGCGAAAATATCAGCCTTGTTATTAGCAGAAATAACATTGATTGTGCTTTCTATGTTGGCGACACTATCGGTGATCAAACAGCGTCAAAAGACGCAAAGGTGCCGTTTGTATTTGCCGAATACGGTTTTGGCAATACAGAAAATCCCGACTACACCATTCACAGTTTTTCCGAACTTTTAGAAATCAGCGATAAAGTATTTGCAGATTCCGAAAAATAATATTAATTATCTTTTACAGAATTATTTTCTGTATTATCTTCGGTTTCGTTTTCTTTAACTTTGTAATAAATAATTGTCGGCTTGTGGGACTTACCGTTCTTTTTATTATGGTTTATATACATTATTACAAACACTACGGCAACAAGTGCAATTATGATTACAGCAGTTACAATTAATATAAATTCACGCATAAAAAGATCCTCACATTTTTATTGATTAATTCAATTATAAATGTGAGGATGTAAATTTTTTAATGAATTATGTAGACGAAAAATTATTTTGTAAGAAAATAATTCATCATAGTAAAGCCTTTTTCAATGTAGTTGCCTGTTTCTCTTGCTTCTTTTTCGCAGAATACTTTTACACCGCTGTTAATCTCATTTTTACTGTCATAAATAAGATACGGAACAGGAGTAGAAGTATGTGTACGGATAGAAAGCGGAGTCGGATGGTCAGGACATACCAAAACAGCAAAATCATCGTAGCCTTTTAAAAATTCAACTACAGGACCGAGAATATGCTCGTCTATCATTTCAATAGCTTTTACCTTATTTTCAATTTCACCACGGTGACCGCACTCGTCAGGAGCTTCAACATGTACATAAACAAGATCGGCACCGTTTTTAAATTCTTCAATAGCAGCCTTGCATTTACCGTCAAAGTTGGTATCAAGGTAACCTGTAGCGCCGTCAACATCAACACTGTTCATTCCTGCACAGATTGCAATACCTTTTAAGAGGTCAACGGCAGAAATCATACTGCCCTTTATACCGAATTTTTCACTGAAATTATCAAGTAAAGGCTTAGTACCCTCACCCCAAAGCCAAATTGAGTTTGCAGGGCGCTTGCCTCTTGCTATTCTCGCCTGATTTACAGGGTGATCCTTTAAAAGGTCATAGCTCTTCTTCATAAGGTCATAAAGCTCGTCAACATCCTCACCCTTTGGAATGTAGTCTGTAATTACCTTGCCTGTAATATCGTGCGGAGGTGTAAGCACACCGGGATGCGGATTACCGTTGCGCCAAACAAGGCAATGACGATAAGATACGCCCGGATAGAAACGGAATACATCATTTCCAAGTTTTTCCTGAATATACTCAATAAGAATCTTAGCTTCTTCCGAAGAAATATCATCGGCGCAATAATCAAGAATTGTTTTATTTTCGTAATCTTCATCATCTGAAAGAGTAACAAGATTACATCTTAAAGTTACATCTGTATCCTTTAAATCAATACCGATACTTGCAGCCTCAAGCGGAGAACGACCGCTGTAATATACGGCAGGTTCATAACCGAGTACCGAAAGGTTTGCTACATCGCTGCCGGGTTTTAAACCCTCTGCTACAGTCTTAACAATACCGACCTCAGCCTTTGTGGCAAGGCTGTCCATACAAGGCTTGTTTGCCTTTTCCATCGGTGTAGAATTTCCAAGTGCCTCGTTTGGCTCATCGGCCATACCGTCACAAAGCATTACCAAATATTTCACTTTTATCTACCTCTTTAATGATTATTTTTGCAATGTGCCAAGACTTGCACATTTGAGATATGCGTTAATAAATCCGTCAATGTCACCGTCCATAACAGCCTGAATATTACCGGTTTCGTATGAAGTGCGGTGATCCTTAACCATTGTGTATGGCATAAACACATAGCTGCGGATCTGACTGCCCCATGTGATTTCTTTTTGAACACCTTTAATGTCTTCAATTTTATCAAGGTGTTCTCTCTCTTTAATTTCCATAAGTTTTGAAATAAGCATTTTCATAGCCACATCACGGTTTTGATACTGGCTTCTTTCAACCTGACTTGCTACAACAATACCTGTCGGAATATGAGTAAGACGAACGGCAGATGAAGTCTTGTTGACTTTCTGTCCGCCTGCGCCGCTCGCACGGTAAACATCCATTTTGATGTCTTCGGGAGCAATATTTACTTCAATGTTATCGTCCATTTCAGGCATAACCTCAAGAGAGGCAAAACTTGTGTGTCTTCTGCCCTGCGAATCAAAAGGAGATACTCGTACAAGGCGATGAACGCCTGCCTCGCTCTTTAAGTAACCGTAAGCGTTTTCACCCTCAACAAGAAGAACGGCACTTTTAAGGCCCGCCTCGTCACCGTCAAGGTAGTCAACTTCTTTTACTTTAAATCCGTGAGCATCTGCCCAACGGTTGTACATTCTGTAAAGCATTTCCGCCCAGTCCTGAGCCTCTGTACCGCCCGAACCTGCGTGAAAAGTAAGAATTGCATTGTTCTTATCATATTCGCCTGTAAGAAGAGTTTGAAGTCTTTGCTTTTCAAGACTTTCTTTAACTCCCTCTGCCTCGTTTTCAGCCTCTTCAAGAAGCGAAAGATCCTCTTCCTCATTTGCAAGTTCAATCAAAGCACAGGTATCTTCATACTTAGCCACCAAAGCCTCATAAGCCTCAACCTTACCTTTTAGTGTGCCTGTACGCTGTAAAACTTTTTGAGATTTTTCTACATCGTCCCAAAACCCCGGTTCGGTAGCTTTAAGCTCAAGCTGCTGAATTTCAGAAAGCATACCTTTCATACCGAGAGCGTCTGACAAATCGTCAATTTCAGGTTTAAGTGCCTGAACCTTTAACAATAATTCCTCAAATTGTACCATAAAATATACCATTCCTGTCTTAATTTGATATATAGCTCTAAAAATCAGATTACTATTTTACATACAATTTTATTATAGCAAATTAGCCGATAAATGTAAACTGTTTTTTATAATAAGGAATGTGCGTAAATAATTTATTCCCGCTTTCCCGCCGCATATTCTCCCGCATTAACATCAGCGTCTTTAAAATGCGCATATAATTTTTAGGAATAAAACTTGCCGATAATTTATAATAAGAAAAACATTCGGTTTTGCCAAGATGTTTTTCCATTATTTCATTCATTACCGACTGCTGCGGCATTTCACATTTTTTTCAAAAAGCAAATGCACAAAAAACATCATACCGGGTTGCGGCGCTTTTTCATTGAGATTTTATTGAAAAATCTTTTCTTCATTATCCGGCATTATATTTCTCCTATCTTATAATTATGTAATTATGTTTTATCTGTAATTTTTCCGTCCTGCGATACAACAAGTTTGCCGTTTTTGATTGCGTTATCGACAGCAAAACCGACCGTTGTATCAATAAGCGTGCCTGTTCTTGTAAAACCGAACTTTTTGGCACTTTCTTTAATAAGGTCAGATTTTTGCATACCGCCTTGTTCGCTCAAAACTTGAATGGCTGCATTTAATATTTCTTTTGAGGAAATATCGTCAATATTGCGCCTATTCTCGTTTTGCTCCGACACACGATAAACATTGTATTCATCAGGTTTTTGTTCGGGCTGCCATACGAATATCACCCCGTTGTCAGAGGTTTCGGAGTGCATTATTCTGCCGAGAATACCGTCAAGTATTACCTCTGCCCTGTTACCCGAGCGAGAAATGCCGTAAGCCGAAAGCACACTTTTGTACAATGCTTTTTTACTTATCGGAGCTTGAACAGAGATAATTTTAAACATCAGCTTTTGAATTTCGACCTCTGCCGCTGCTGTATAAAAGCTTTCAGAACTTCCGAGAATTTGAGAATCGACTGTTTCGTACTTTCGCTGTCTTGTCTGTTCAATCTGTGTTGATGTATCAATTTTTTCAAATTCTAAATTTTGAGTTTTGTTTTGCTCTAAAATTTTTTGCTTGGTATTTTTGCCCGAAATCGCATTTTCAATTTCTGATTTTATCTTTTCAATTACACGAGCCGAATCATCGAGCCAATCAAGAGTCCATACACGCATAATTTTCCAGCCAAGACCTGCAAGCACATCGGGCTGTAATACAAATCTATCTTTAGATGTTGCGGAATTTTTGCAGTTTTCACCGTCGGCAAGAATACCGAGCAGATAACTGTCGGGATTTTCAGGGTCAACGATACCAATATCAATCTTGTATTCCGAACAACCGATATTGCAGTTCACCTTATAGCCGAGTTTTTCTATCTCTTTGGCAATTTCTTCAATAACTCTATTATCGTTATGAACAGAAACTTTGCCGTCGGGTATAACAATATTTCGGTTCTGTCCCGCAAATTTCAAAAAGCCTTTAAGCCCTTCAACGCCGAGTGCTCTTGTGCGTGACAAATCAATCTGCTCGGGTGTAAGAGTGGAATACACAATCATTTCCTGTCTTGCTCTTGAAATTGCAACATTAAGTCTGCGCCAGCCGCCGTCACGGTTAAGCGGGCCAAAGTTCATAGAAACTTTGCCGTCCTTATCGGGACCGTAGCCGACTGAAAACAGAATTACATCTCGCTCATCGCCCTGTACATTCTCAAGATTTTTAACAAATACGGGTTCTGCGGATTCGCTGTCGTATTTTTCAAGTTCGGGTTTTTTAGAAAATTCATCGGCAAGCATATCTTCAATTAAATTCTGTTGAATAATATTAAAAGTTACAACGCCGATACTCTTTGTACGCAGTTGTTCATCGGATAATCTGCGGATAATTTCATTTACCACAGCCTCTGCCTCGGCTTTATTCTGCTTTGTACCGCCCTTATCATAGTAGCCGTCAATGTGTACAAGTTTAACTGCCGACACTCTGTCGTTCGGCGACGGGAATGTATAAAGTTTATTATCGTAATACTTCATATTGCTGTATGCGATAAGACTTTCGTGGCGAGAACGGTAGTGCCATTTTAAGTACATCTGCGGCATTGAAATTGAAAGGCAGTCATCAAGCAAACTTTCGAGATCTTCGTTTTCTATGTTTTCTTCATCAATTCTGTTTGATTTAAAGAAACTTGTCGGCGGCAACTGATTAGGGTCACCGACTACCACAACATTTTCACCTCTTGCAATCGTGCCGACAGCTTCGCTTGTCGGAAGCTGTGATGCTTCATCAAACACCACAAGGTCAAATTTAGGGAATGACGGGTCAATGTATTGCGCAACAGAAATCGGGCTCATAAGCATACACGGGCAAAGTCTGCGTAATAATGCAGGGATTTCGTTAAACAACTTTCTTATCGACATCATTCTGCCATTGCTTTTTATCGCTCTTTTAAGAATACCAAGTTCGGAAGACGACGCACCTGCCGAACCCGAAACAGGCACTTGAGATGAAAGTTTAGCCACAAGTTCCTGAACAGTAAGTTTTGAATATTCATCAATTAATGCGTGGTATTCTTTTATAGTTTGCTCAAAGCTGTTGCTTCTGAATGTGCTCAAGCTCTCGTCAACAGAAATATATTTGAGTGCAAGCGCATAATACACATTGCATCTGAAAGCGTCAACTGCATTTTCCTTATTAACAATACCGCTTTCAACCGCATTACAAATACACTCAAGCTGTTCATTTGCAAGCTGTTCATGCTTAGCGTTATATTCCGTAACCGCATACAATTTGTCAATATTCTTACTTATATTATTAAGAGTATTTCCGGTGCGGTCAAGCCAATTGTCGCTCTGCTCATTATCAATATTAACTTTGAAAATGTCGGAAAATTCATTCCATTTTAATATATAATTTTCTGCACAATTAACATCGTTTCCAAGCTGTGCAAGATTAATATTCTTAAAAGCATTCAATATTGTTCTGATTTCATTATAGTTATACACACTTATCGCATTGTAGACGGAATTGGTTTTATCAATTGCCTGTTTAAAATCAGAACCTAATTCATTAAGTATATACCTAAGCTCATTACCGCAAGTCATATTATCATTGTGCAATTTATTAAAATTAATAAGTCGCTGATACCAATTGATAATATTTTCTTTGGTAACGGCATTTGGCATAACACAAAATGTTGCAACTTCTTTCAAAAGTTTTTTCTGTTTTGAATTTCTGCTAAATATCCAACTTGATTGAGCAACATTCCATTCATTAAGAGCCTGAATACAGTTATATTCATAAATACCGCTTGTAAACACTTTTTCAATCTCTTGTTTTTCTCTGTTTTCGTTACAAATGCTTTCATAATAATTATTCAGCTTTTGACTTACCGCATTGTAATTATTTTCAAGAATGAGGCTTGGAGAAAAAGCCGAAGGAATAAGCAACGCTTTGCAAAGATTTAAAATGTTTTTGATTGATTTTTCACTTAATTCGGCATTGATATTAAATGTACCGAAAATTCTTTCAATGCTCGATTTTGCATTATTATATAGATTAAGCAAATTTACACAATCCGAATACAGCTTTTCTCTTAACGGTATAGAATATTCCGTAAGAGAAATATTTTTAAGCGGGTTATTAACTATATCACCTACACCGTCAACAGAATTTTTATAACTTAAAATTAAGGATGAAAGCTGTTCTATTCTGTCATCATTAACAGTGTTAATAACTTCTGGCGGAATTGTTATTTTATTCTTAAATTCGGCACAGGTTTCATATTGTTCTATAGCGTCATACACGGAAATTCCGCTCTCGTGCTTTTTATGAAGTCCGTCAATTACAGAATTCATACTCACACGCATAGCTTTCAGCCTGTCTGCTGTTGCTTTGCATTTTTCGGGATGCTTTATTCTGCCGACTTCAAGTGATTTTTCGAGTTGAGAAAGCACACTGCTTTTGCTCGCCTTATTTGAGTGAAGTTCAAGGCAGAACGGAGCAAGACCGATATTTTCAAGTCTGTGTTGAACCACATTAAGAGCCGCCATTTTTTCTGCGACAAAAAGAACAGATTTACCGTGATAAAGCGCATTTGCGATTAAATTTGTAATTGTCTGCGACTTACCTGTTCCGGGAGGTCCGTGAAGTACAAAACTTTTTCCCTTTGCCGCCTCTGCAATGGCAAGCATCTGTGAAGAATCTGCGCTCAACGGTATTGCAAGGTCATCGGGTGCGATGCGTTCATCAAGTTCAGACACCGTCAGCGGATTTTCTTCCTGCTCAACAGTAATTTTCTTATCAATAAGACCTGCAACAACCTTATTTTGCATTAATTCGTCGGCACGGTTTCTAAGGTCACTCCACATTACAAACTGACCGAACGAAAACTGTCCCAAGCAAGCCGTATCCACAACATTCCAACGCTTTTTGTCAAGAATACAATTACGAACCGTATTGAAAACAAGCGGAATGTCCGTACCGTGCTCGTCCTCGGGCAGTGGGTCAAGGCTCGGTATTTTCAGTTCGAAAATCTGCCTTAAATACTCAATCAATGTAACATTAATCTGGGTTTCCTCTTGTCTGCTTCTCAGTAAATAGCCTTTATTATGCGAACTTTTTACAAGCTCAACAGGAATCATAATAAGCGGTGCATAGCGTGGCTTTTCCGAAATATCGCTTTCGTACCACTTTAAAAATCCAAGTGCTAAGAAAAGTGTGTTTGAACCGTTTTCCTCTATGCTCGACTTTGTTGTTCTGTAAATATTTTTCAGAGTTTTTTCAAGTTCTTCGTCATGCATAACCGCACAAAGTCTTTTGCTTTTAAACTCTTCGCTTGCAATATTTGTTGCAAGGTCATTTTCGTTTTCTATCTCATAAAGCCTTGCATCTCTAAGTGACGCCGTCCATTCGCTCGGCAATTCCCGTATTGAAAAAGATACTCCGTCTGCAAGGCTGTCCTCAAGAGCGGCAAGATCATGAGTTAAAATCGGCAAAGCGTTTTTGGTAATTCTGAAATTTAAAAGTGAGTTTCTCAAACTGAAATCGAGCAGCTTTCTCTCCCATATCTGTATTCTTGAAAGCGAACTTTCCTCATATCCGATTACACCTGTACCGCTTCTGTTAAGTTTCTTAGGTGCAGCTGCCTGATAATCAGAAACCGAATCAACCGTCCCGTCATAACCGCAAATACTGTTGCTATCTATTTTTTGCGGAATCGGTCGCAGTCCTCCCGCTCTTGCTCTTCTAACATCAACAGCACATATAAAATTTTCAGAATCTGACAGATTATTTTTTCCGTGCTTTACCGCTCTGTCAAAATCAATCTTTTCTCCCGCCGTAAAATCCGTACATTCAACAAGCAAAATATCTTCATTTCCGCTTACCGTTCGTTTGTCAATAGCCGAAAAATCATCAATTACACAATCGGCAAAAGTTTCCTCTTCAAGGCGGCAGCCGCAGTATGCGTGACCTTTTTTTATCATTATTAAAGGGAAAAGTCCTGCCGCCTCAAGACAAGACGCATATGTAACCGCAAGGTCAATGCAAGTACCTTGTTTCTGCTCAATTACAGAATAAGGAAGTCGCACACGCTGACCTGCTTTTTCAAAACTTGCAGGCGGATTATTATACACAATATTTTTTGACTGTAAAGCGGCATAAACAGCAGCCATTTGCAGTTTTACAACATCTGCATTGCGGCTCTGATAACCTGTTATGCTCGGGTCTTTTCCCCATTTTCTTAAATAATCGGTTGCAATTTTAAGGATGCCCGAGACAGCGGGATGATTAGGTGTTACAAAAGCCGCAATCAGTTCAGGCATTATATAGCAGCCGCTCCACTCATCATAGGCAAGCAAATCAATATTGTCACCGGCATTTACAAGTTCTTCTTCGCCACATAAAAGCTGTACGCTGATCTGTGCAACAATTCTCTCTGTCAGTGAGAACAGAAACTCCGTAGATACTATAATATTAACAGGACTTACCTCAATTTCGGTATGAGGAGGTAAAACCGCAATTCTATGTGTAAACGGCTTTGCAAATTCAGGTTCAAAGGAAATTTTTAACATAATATCTTTAATTTCCTCATCGCTGTTATTTTTTATCGTTACGCTGCGCACAAGCGGAACATAGTTTTGCTGCATTGCAAAATTCATTGCCCCAAAGGTTACCACTTGTACGCTCACTTTATCATTCACAAGTAATCCTCCTTGCTCAAAAATTTTAACATTTTCATTATATCAGATTTACCAATTTATTACAATATTTTGTAAATAAATATATTCTTTTTGCGGTTAAATAATAAAATTCAGAGATTATATACATTTAAAATATTATAATAAATTATGGTTGCAATTAATAAGATTATTTGTTATAATTAGTTTGTATAAAAATACCCGGAGGCAAATATGGATTTTTATAAATATAAATGCCCTGTTTGTAACAAACAGTTTAAAGAGGGCGATGATATAGTAGTTTGCCCTGAATGCGGCACGCCGCACCACAGAGAATGCTACGAGCAGGAGGAACACTGCTTTTATCAGGATAAACATTCACAAAATTTTTCATTTGAAAATGATCAACCGGACAGTTCCGATGACTTTGAAGCTGACAAAGAGAGCGGCACAGACAATGAAGTAATCTGCAAAATTTGCGGTCATCCAAACGACAATACTTTGTTTTACTGCGAACATTGCGGAGCGCCTCTGTTAAAAGACAATCAACCCAAGAATGATTCCGTAAACGGAAATAATAATGTTCCGCCGGATATGAACGGTTTTCCTTTCGGTCAAAATCCGCAAAACGGCGGAATACCTTTTATTGCGTTTGATCCGATGGCAGGTTTTAAGGCAGACGAAAAAATGGCAGATAATGTAACCGCAGGTGAGGTTTCAAAATTTGTCGGCAAAAATACAAACTACTTTATGCGTGTTTTCGGTTCAATCTTGAGAACAAATAAATCACGATTCAGCTTTGTATCCGCTATTTTACCCGGTGCATATATGCTTTACAGGAAAATGTACGCAATCGGCATTGTTATATCGGTAATCGTGGTAGGATTGCTTGCAGGCACACTTATTATACAATCCACACCTGAATTTACAGAGGCATACAACATTTATATGGATAATTACTCTGCCATACTTCAAAGCGGATACAGCGGTGCTAATGTCGGCGATTTATTTGCCGGTATGTCCTCTACAAATCTTTTGTACTTTGCTGTTCCGTACATTCTCGGAGCAATCAGATTTGCCATTATGCTTATCTGCGGTTTCAGAACAAACAGAATGTATTTTAAACACTGCATAAAGAAAATTTCATCAATTAAAAACTACGCTTCGAGTTTTGATAAAGAATCAGACGAAGAAGCAGCAATCACAAAGTCAAAAATTAACGAGCAAATTGAAAACAAGGGTGGCGTAAACCTTGCCATAGCAGTTGTGGCAACATTTGTATTTTTAGCAATCGCTTATATGCCGCTGTTCGTTTAAAAACAAATATCGGAGGAAAATATGAAAATTACAAAAGCAGTTATACCTGCAGCAGGACTCGGCACAAGAGTACTTCCAGCGACAAAATCAATGCCAAAGGAAATGCTCCCGATCGTAGACAAACCGACAATTCAGTATATCGTTGAAGAGGCAGTTGCAGCCGGAATAACAGATATTCTTATCGTTACAAACAGAGGTAAAGGCATTATCGAAGACCATTTTGATGCATCCCCTGAACTTGAGGCAATCCTTGAAAAAAGCGGCAAACTTGATTTTCTTGAAACAGTAAGAGGTATTTCAAATCTCGCAAATATCACTTTCATTCGTCAGAAAGAAATGAAGGGTTTAGGCCACGCTATTTTAAAAGCAAAGTCTTTTGTAGGTAATGAACCTTTCGCCGTACTTTTCGGCGACGGCGCAATCGTAGGCGAAAAACCAGCCATAGGTCAGCTTATTGAACATTACGGCGAGTTTGGCAAAGGTGTTGTCGGCGTAAAAAAAGTTGATGCAAAAGACATTCATAAATACGGTTCACTTAAAGTTGAGCATATTTACGACAATGTATTTAAATGCACAGATATGAAAGAAAAGCCGCAAACTCCGGAGGAAGTTCTCTCACTTTACTCTATCATAGACAGATGTGTTCTTCCGTCAGAAATTTTTGAAATTCTTGAAAGAACACAGCCGGGCATAGGCGGTGAAATTCAGCTTACAGACGCAATGCGTGAAATCGCTGTTACAGACGGTATGACAGCCGTTGAATTTGAGGGCAGAAGATACGATATGGGCAATAAATTCGGTATTATTCAGGCTCAAATCGAAGTAGGTCTTAAACATCCCGAAACTAAAGACCAATTAAGAGAATACATAAAAGAACTTGCAAAGACATTATAATAAGCTGTCTTGACATAATATAATTAAGCTAAAGCACAAAACAGACATTTCCAACTTTTGAGAAATGTCTGTTTTTTTATTTGTTTTTATTCGGTTTATTAAACAATATTTATAGTTTTGTACATTAATAGATACAGTAACCAAAATTAGCGGTTGAATTATTTTAAACTTGCGTTATAATATGATAAACAACACAATATCTATTAAGATATACGATATAGTTTAATTAAAATTCTATCGGTGTAGTAATCGGGCGGCGCTTTTCAAAGATAGTATACGACTTAAATCCGCACTTATGTGCAAGTCTTATTCCCTCTTCTATTCCGTTTCCGACAGCAGTGCTTGTGTGGGCATCACTTCCGATAGTGATAAGCTTTCCGCCGAGTTCACGATAGCGCTTTAGCTGAAATTCATCGGGCAAAGTTCTGCCGATTGGTTTGAATAAACCCGAAGTATTAATTTCAAGAGCTTTATTGTTTGAAATCAGTGTTCTGTATATATCGTCAATAACATCTTGATAAGGTGTAAGGTCGGGATATTCCCATGTTCTTTCAAAAATATATCTTAAAGGATATGTAAGATGAGCAAGGCTGTCAAAGTCACTGAAGGTCGCTGTTTCTGCAAGTTCATTAAAATATAATTTCAAAATTTCGGAAATATTACAATTATTAAAGTCGATAAAATAGAAATCTTCCATATTTTTTAAATTGTGCAAAGACGCTAAAACAAAGTCAAAATCGCCAAAAGAAAGCGCTTTTTTGGTACATTCCGGATCGTGCATAGGCTCGCCGAGCTCTATTCCGCATAAAACCTTGAGTTTTTGTCTATATTTTATCTGTGCGTTTTTGGTTTGCAAAAATGACAAAGGTATTCTTTCGTTAAAATCTCCGAATTCTTCGTTATAGCCAAACTTGATAAAAGGTGCTTCGCAATGGTCGGTAATTGCTATTGCGTAAAATCCCTTATTTAGGGCAGATTTACACATTTCTTCCACTGTACTTTCAGCGTCAAAAGAATTGTTTGAATGAGTATGAACATCACATAAAATCATAGTTATCAAGCCTCCGTAATAAATAATACCATATTCGCCAAATTTATGCAATATAAGGCTTTACTTTCTTAGATTTTAGTTATATAATAAGGTAATGATAATAAACAATCATATAATTCTTTTATAATTCTTTTGCAGGAATAAAATTAAAATCTTGCAAAACACGGAGGTAACTTATGAAAGCTATTATTACAGTAATCGGTAAGGACACAGTCGGAATACTTGCAAAGGTATCAGCTACCTGCGCTGCCGACGACGCAAATATCGTTGAGGTAACACAGAGCGTTCTTCAGGATATGTTTGCAATGGTTATGCTTATTGAATTCAACGAGGAAAAGATTGATTTTGAAAAGCTCAGAACTGACCTTGACGCAGTCGGAGAGGCTACTGCTACTAAGATTCACGTAATGCACGAAGATATTTTCAATAGTATGCACAGAATTTAATTTGCCCTTAAATATGGATTGAAAGGATAAACACCTATGCTCGAAACAAAAGATATACTTGAAACTATCAATATGATTGATAACGAAAATCTCGATGTAAGAACAATTACAATGGGCATTTCACTTTTAGACTGTATTGATGACGATATTGACAAAGCCTGCACAAAGGTATACGACAAAATCTGCCGTTCTGCTAAGGACCTCGTTAAAACAGGCGAGGATATCCAAAAGGAGTACGGTATTCCTATTATAAATAAAAGAATTTCTGTTACACCTATCGCAATGGTGGCCGCACCGTGTCAGAGCAAAAAGGTTGTAAAATTTGCTCACGCACTCGACAAGGCTGCTAAGGAACTCGGCGTAAACTTCATCGGCGGTTACTCCGCACTTGTTCAAAAAGGTTTTGCAAGCGGTGACTATGCGCTTATCGAGAGTATTCCGGAGGCACTTGCCACAACCGATTTTGTATGCTCTTCGGTTAATATCGGTTCAACAAAAGCCGGTATCAATATGGACGCAGTTAAAATGATGGGTAAAACAGTGGTAGAGGCTGCACAGGCTACCGCAGACCGTGATTGTATCGGTGCTGCAAAGCTTGTAGTATTCTGCAACGCTCCTGAGGATAACCCATTTATGGCAGGAGCTTTCCATGGTGTTGGCGAGGCCGACACTGTTATTAATGTCGGTGTTTCAGGCCCAGGCGTAGTAAGAGCTGCTCTTGCTAAGGGCGGCGAAGGCAAAAATATTGCCGAAATCGCCGATATGGTTAAGAAAACCGCATTTAAAATCACAAGAATGGGTCAGCTTGTAGCAAAAGAAGCAAGCAAAAGACTTTGCGTACCTTTTGGTATCGTTGACCTTTCACTTGCACCTACACCGGCAGTCGGCGATAGTGTTGCACATATTCTTGAAGAAATGGGACTTGAAGTATGCGGATGTCACGGCACAACTGCTGCTCTTGCTCTCCTCAACGATGCTGTTAAAAAAGGCGGCGTAATGGCCTCGTCACATGTTGGCGGACTCAGCGGTGCTTTTATTCCGGTGTCTGAGGACGCAGGTATGATTTATGCAACTGAAAACGGATATCTTGACATAACTAAGCTTGAGGCTATGACAGCCGTTTGCTCAGTTGGCCTTGATATGATTATTGTACCGGGTGACACAAGTGCCGAGGTTATCTCTGCAATTATTGCAGATGAGGCCGCTATCGGTATGGTAAACACTAAGACAACCGCTGTCAGACTTATTCCTGCTATTGGTAAGAAAGCCGGCGAAACTCTTAACTTTGGCGGACTTCTCGGCTATGGCCCTGTAATGCCGCTCAGAAAAGGCTCGCCTGCCGAATTTATCAACAGAGGAGGAAGAATTCCTGCACCGCTTCAGGCTCTCAAGAACTAAACTCAGGGGGTGATTTTTTGAAGGATATGATTAAACAGATTGTTGAGGCAGATGCCGAGGCAAAAGCCTTCGATGAAGAAAATCAGAAAAACAAAGAAGCTCTTGCTAAGGAAATCGACGCTCAGGCAAAGGTAATCTATGATTCCTATATGTCAAAGGCTGAAGAAACCATTGAGCGACAGAGTGCTTACATTGACAAAGATATCCGTCATCAGTGGCAGGATACCCGTCAGAAACATAAATCTGTTTTAATTAAACTTAAGTCTGATTTCGAGGCAAACGCTGACAAATGGTCAGATGAAATTGCTAAGCGTACAATCGGATAACTATCCATTTATTAAGCATATTATTTTAAAGGAGGTGCGAAAGCTGTGTCTTCCACTTCGTTTGCGGTGCTTACAAAGGCAAGAGCAAAGTTTGGCAAAAGGCTCACCGAAAAGGACTACAACAACCTGCTTAACTCAAACAGTGTGGCAGAGGTTATGTCTTACCTGAAGTCTTATACTCACTATGCGGAGGCATTGCGTGATGTAAATGAGCGTGATGTTCACCGTGGCAGACTTGAGATACTTTTAAGGCAGCATCTTTTCTATGAGTTTGACTCGCTTTGCAGATACGATTCACAAATGAGCACCGGCTTTTCAGCATATGTTATAAGCAGAACCGAGATTGAACAGATAATGCGCTTTCTCACTTTGCTGAATACTTCATCAACTGAAAAATTTATTTATCAGTATCCGACATATTTTTCAAAGCACACAGAGATTGACCTGCAAAAACTTGCGCTTGCAAGAAACTATGATGAGTTTCTCTCTGTTTTAAGCAACACAAAGTATGCGCAGATTTTCACCAAGTATCAGCCTGATGAAAATAATCTTTTGCCGATTTCGGATATTGAAAACGACCTTTATACTTTTGTTTTCTCAAATCTTAAAAAGGTTATAAAAAGCAAGACCAAAGGCACTGAAAGAAGAGAGCTTATGGAGCTTTTTACAGTAATTAATGATTACAACAACTTCTCTCGTGTGTTAAGACTTAAAAAATACTATAACCTTTCACCTGAGCAAATAAAAAGTAATCTGCTCTACCCTTTCTCAGGTATCAGCGAAAAAATCATTGACAGAATGTGCAGTGCGGAATCCTCCGGAGAAGTTTTCTCCGTAATGCAGGAAACCCATACAGGCAAGATGATTGAGCAAATCGGTTATGTTTACGCAAGTGACATCAGCCCGAGAGTTAAATACAAGCTTGCAAGAAAGAATATGTATTTCTCAAACAACCCTTCTGTTGTAATGATTTCATATATGTTCGTTGCTGAAACCGAGCTTATGAATATTATAACCTTGATTGAAGGTACACGATATAAACTTGATTCTAAAAAAATACAGTCCCTGCTTATTGTATGAGTAAGCAGTACCACTAACAAAGAGGTGATTTTATTTGGCTGTATCAACCATGCAAGCTGTTAATATAATCGGCTTTATGGATGAGATTGACGATGTAATTACCGTATTGGGTGAGTCGGGTGTATTTCACCCCGATGAAGTGTCTGTTTTTTACAACAACACCCAAGGCTTTTCGCATCTTCAGACAAAAAATATCTATGCCGAACATCTCACTAACCTCAAGGCGTCGTTAGGACTTACAAAAAGACAGTTTCCGCTTGTAGATGTAAGCAATTTCAACCCTACCTATCAGGATATTGAATTGTTTTGCAACAAGATTTGCGATGAACTAAACGAGCTTGTCGAAGACAGAGATTTTGCCGCCGAGCAGTTGCTTGAGGCTAAGCAAAACCTTGACGAAACCAAGCACTTTGTCGGACTTGACATTGAAATAGAAAAGCTGCTTGAGCTTAAATATGTAAATGCAAGATTCGGCAGACTTCCTAAGGACAGCTATGTAAAACTGGAAAGTTATAAGGATGACCCTTATATTGATTTTTCGGTATGTACAGAAGATAAAGCTTATTATTGGGGCGTTTATCTTGCCCCGGCTGATAAGACAGAAGAAATTGACAGAGTTTTTTCAAGTCTTTTCTTTGAGAGATGTGACATAATCGGTGTTAATTCAACGCCAACTCTGCATATGAAAAAACTTACGGCACTTATTCCCCACCTTGAGGATGTTTACAAGGATACCGAAAAGCGTATTGACGATTATCTTTCAATGAACAGAGAAAGAATTTTAAAATATTTGTCAAAGCTTGAGGAGCTTTCAATGTACTCAACCATCAGAACAAAGGCTTTGCAGTACAACAAGAGCTTTATCATTGTAGGCTGGGTGCCGACCGAATTTGCAAAACCGCTTAAAAAACGACTTTGCAAGCATAGAAGTGTTACAGTTGAATTTTCAGACGCAAAGAACGAGATTAAAAAATCTCCGCCTGTAAAACTTAAAAACTGTTTCCTTGCACGACCGTTTGAGTTCTACACCTCAATGTACGGCGTGCCAAAATACAACGAAATTGACCCGTCACTTTTTGTAGCGATTACTTACATTATTATATTCGGTATTATGTTTGCCGATGTAGGTCAGGGTATCTGCCTTACCATTGTAGGTATATTAATGTATAAAATCAAAAAGATGGCAATCGGTAAAATACTTGCACCATGCGGTATTTCATCTGCATTCTTCGGACTTGTGTTCGGCAGTGTGTTCGGATTTGAGCATTTGCTCGACCCAATGTATAAGGCTCTCTTCGGTCTTGAAGAAAAGCCGATTGAGGTTATGAGCTCCGAAATGGCAACCAAGATTATTCTTGTGGCTATCGGAATCGGTGTGTTCCTCTTGATTATTGCAATGTGTCTTAATGTTTACACATCAATTCGTCAAAAGGACTACGGCAGAGCATTGTTCAGCACGAGCGGTGTAGCAGGTATAATTTTTTACAGTGCAATAGTATTCGGCATTGCAGGTCAGCTTTTGTTTGGACTCCCTGTATTCAGCGCTCCTTACATTATATTCCTGATTGTAATTCCGTTTATCTTAATTTTCTTTGCCGAGCCGCTTGGCGGATTGGTAAACAGAGAACCTGACTGGAAACCCGAAAGCTGGAAGGACTACATTGTTGAAAATATTTTTGAATCAATAGAAGTTCTTTTGAGCTATGTAACAAATACAATGAGCTTTTTGCGTGTAGGCGCATTTGTTCTTGTGCACGCAGGTATGATGATGGTTGTATTTGTTCTTGCCGAAACCGCAGGCCCTATTGCCTACTGGCCAATCGTTGTAGTAGGTAATGTTATAGTAATGGTACTTGAGGCTCTCCTTGTTGCAATTCAGGTATTAAGACTTGAATATTACGAGCTTTTCAGCCGTTTCTATTCCGGCGAAGGCAGACCATACGAGCCTGTCAAGCTAAAACTTACACAAAACGGTTAAATTTTATTTCAGATAAAATTTAATTATATATTTTATTGTTTATTTATTTTTTGGAGGTAAATCATTATGAGCATCTTAAATTTAGTTATGTTGGCACTCCCTGTTGTATTTCTTGTAGCATCAGTAATCGTAGCTGTAAAGGCTTACGAAAAAGGTCATAACAGAAAGAAAACAGTTTTAATGCAGATTGCTTCATTCGCAGCAGTATTTGCAATTTGCCTTCTTTGCCCAATCGTAGCAGGTGCAGCAGATGCAAACACAGTTTCAGAGGCAGTACAGGTTGCTCAGCAGTCATCTAAGAGCTTTGCATATATCGGCGCAGCTATCGCAGTTGGCCTTTCATGTATCGGCGGTGGTATTGCCGTAGGTAACGCAGCTCCTGCAGCTATCGGCGCAACAAGTGAAGATCCTAAGGCATTTGGTAAAGCAATTATCTTCGTTGCTCTTGGTGAAGGTGTTGCCCTTTACGGTATGCTTATCTCAATCTTGATTCTCTTCAGCTAATTGAAGAAATAAAGGATATGACGAAAAATGAAATTTTTTCTTATAAGCGATAATGTTGATACTAAAATGGGTATGCGTTTTGCAGGTATTGACGGCGTTGTGGTTCATACAGAGGAAGAAGTTACACGAGAGCTTACTAAGGCTATGGAGAGAGAAGATGTGGCTGTTATTCTTATGACAGAAACTCTTGTTTCTCTCTGCCCTGACCTTATCTATGACCTAAAGCTCAACCGTAAAAAGCCTTTGATTGTAGAAATCCCCGACCGTCATGGCAACGGACGCACCAAAGACAGTATCACAAAATATGTTCAGGACGCTATCGGCGTAAAACTCTGAATGAGCTGAGAGGTTATTAATATGGAAAATACCACAAAAACTGATAACTTTTTGCAAGCTATACAAAGATATACCGAAGAACAAAAGTCTATTGCCAATACTGAAGTTGAGCTTTTAAAGGAAGAAAAGCTCAAGAAAGCCGAAGAAAACGGCAAGCGTGACAGTGAAAAATACATACAGCAGCAGCTTGAGGCTAAAAAGTATGTAGAAACAAGCAAACTTGCCAGACTTGTTCAGGAAAGTCAGAAAAAACTCTTTAGAGAAAGAGCAAAAATGACTGACGAAGTATTTGAAATGGCTGCACAAAAGCTAAATAAATACACTGAAACAAAAGAATATAAATTAAAACTTGTTGATAGTGCAAGACAGATTGCAGAGCTTTTTGAAGATAACCGTTGCGTTGTGTATATCAACGAAAAGGATATGAAATATTCAACAGAAATCCTCGCTGTATTTCATGGAACGGCTGAGCTTGTTACAGACAATTCCATTAAAATAGGCGGACTTAAAGGCTACTGTAAGTCAATGAGAATTGTTGCCGATGAAACACTCGACACAAAGCTCTCTGCACAGAGAGAATGGTTTATTGAGAACTCAGGTCTGAGCGTTCTTAACTAATTGACCTTCTTGATTTTATCCGAAAGAAGATGGTAATACAAATGGAAAATAATGTTATTTATGGAATTAACGGACCTGTTGTTACCGTAAAAGATGCTGATTGCTTTGAAATGATGGAAATGGTTCATGTAGGTGAACAGAACCTTGTCGGTGAAGTAATCGGTATAACTTCTGATTTTACCACAATTCAGGTATATGAAGAAACAACCGGTCTTAAGCCGGGAGATATCGTTACAGGTACAGGCGCACCTATGAATGTACTTCTCGGACCGGGAATTATTGATAATATTTTTGACGGAATTGAGCGTCCTCTTAAGGCTATTGAGGAGCAGGCAGGCGCTTTCATCGACAGAGGTGCATCGGTATCTTCTCTTGATGACAAAAAGCTCTGGAATGTTACAATCAAAGTTAAAGTCGGCGACAGACTTGAGGGTGGTCAGATTTATGCTACACTTCCCGAAACACCAATCATTGAACACAGACTTATGGTTCACCCTGAACTTTCAGGCGTTGTTACCAAGGTTATGCCTGACGGTCAGTACAAGCTTTTTGACACAATTGTTGTTATTAAAGATGATAACGGCGTTGAGCACAACCTCACACTTTGTCAAAAATGGCCTATCAGAACTGCCCGTCCTGTAAAGGACAGACTTGCATCTTCAATTCCGCTTATTACAGGTCAGAGAGTTATTGACTCTCTCTTCCCTATTGCTAAGGGCGGTACAGCCGCTATACCGGGCGGTTTCGGTACAGGTAAAACTATGACACAGCACCAGCTCGCAAAATGGTGCGACGCTGATATTATTATTTATGTAGGCTGCGGTGAGCGTGGTAACGAGATGAGCCAGGTACTCGAAGAATTCTCTGAACTTATCGACCCTAAGTCACAGCGTCCTATGACAGACAGAACCGTTCTTATTGCCAACACATCAAATATGCCTGTTGCAGCCCGTGAGGCATCAATTTACACAGGTATCACACTTGGCGAATATTACAGAGATATGGGTTACCATGTTGCTATGATGGCTGACTCAACTTCTCGTTGGGCCGAGGCTCTTCGTGAGATTTCGGGCCGACTTGAGGAAATGCCTGCCGAAGAAGGTTTCCCGGCTTACTTGCCTTCACGACTTGCCGAGTTCTATGAGCGTGGCGGCCGTGCGGAAGTTCTTTCAGGCGGTGAGGGTTCTGTAACACTTATCGGTGCGGTTTCTCCGCAGGGTTCAGACTTCTCCGAGCCTGTTACTCAGAATACAAAGAGATTTACCCGTTGTTTCTGGGCACTTGATAAGTCGCTTGCTTATTCAAGACACTACCCTGCTATTAACTGGATGAACAGTTACAGCGAATATTTCAATGACCTTGACCCTTGGTTTGAGGAAAACCTTGGCAAGGACTTTATAGAGTATCGTAACAGAATCAGTGCACTTCTTCAGGAAGAAAGCTCGCTTATGGAAATTGTAAAGCTCATTGGTTCGGATGTACTTCCTGATGACCAAAAGCTCGTAATTGAGGCAGCAAGAGTTGTTCGTGTAGGTTTCTTACAGCAAAATGCTTTCCATGCTGATGATACTTATGTTCCGCTTGAAAAGCAAAAACTTATGATGAAAACAATTCTTCACCTTTATGACAAGGCTAAGAAGGTTGTTACCAAGGAAATTCCTATTTCAAAGGTTATTGAGCTTGGTTTGTTCGATAAACTTACAAAGATGAAATATGATATTCCTAACAGCAAGCCTGAACTCTTTGATGAATATATCAAGGAAATTGATGAAAAGCTTGACTCAATTATGTAAGGAGGAAACGCACAATGATTATAGATTATGTCGGCGTTAAAGAAATTAACGGCTCACTCATAGTTCTTGACGGAGTAAAAGGCGTTTCCAACGAGGAAATTGTTGATATCCGCCTTGATAACGGCACAGTAAGACAGGGCCGTGTCGTACAGATTGAGGGCGAAAAGATTGTTGTTCAGGTATTTGAGGGTACAAGAAGAATCAGCCTTACAAATACAAGAACAAGACTTACAGGTCACCCAATGGAAATGCCTCTTTCTCCTGAAATTATCGGTCGTGTACTTGACGGTGCAGGCAGACCTATTGACGGACTCGGAGATATTTTCCCTGTAAAGCGTGCTAACATTAATGGCACACCAATCAACCCTGTTTCAAGAATTTATCCTAAGAACTACATCAACACAGGTATTTCTACCATTGATACACTTATGACACTTATCAGAGGTCAAAAACTTCCTATCTTTTCAGGTACAGGTATGAAGCACAACGACCTTGCGGTACAGATTGTTCGTCAGGCAAAAATCAGCGGTGCAAACGCAAACAACTTCTGCGTAGTATTCGCAGCAATGGGTGTTCAGAAAGATGTTGCCGAATACTTCAGAAAGAGTTTTGAAGAAAGCGGCGTACTTTCAAGAGTTGTAATGCTCTTAAACCTTTCGAATGACCCGATTATCGAAAGAACACTTACTCCAAGATGTGCTCTTACTATTGCCGAGTACCTTGCATTTGAGCTTGAGATGCATGTTCTTGTTATTATGACAGATATGACCTCATATGCCGAGGCTCTTCGTGAGTTCTCATCATCAAAGGGTGAAATTCCTGCAAGAAAAGGTTACCCGGGCTATCTTTATTCAGACCTTGCATCACTTTATGAGCGTGCAGGTATGATTAAAGGCAAGAACGGTTCTGTTACACAGATTCCTATTCTTACAATGCCTAACGATGATATTACTCACCCGATTCCTGACCTTACAGGTTACATCACAGAGGGTCAGATTGTACTTGACCGTTCATTACAGGGACAAGGTCTTTATCCGCCTGTAAGCGTTCTTCCTTCACTTTCCCGTCTTATGAAGGACGGTATCGGTGAGGGTTACACAAGAGCAGATCATCAGGCACTTGCAAACCAGCTCTTTGCATCATATGCAAAGGTAATTGACGCTCGTTCACTTGCATCTGTTATCGGTGAGGAAGAACTCTCCCCTATCGACAAGAAATATATTGAATTCGGCAGACTGTTTGAATCAAAGTTTGTTAATCAGGGATTCAACGAAAACAGAAGTATTGAACAGAGCCTTGACCTCGGTTGGGAATTACTTTCTACACTTCCGAAATCAGAACTTGACCGTGTTGACGATCAGATTCTTGACAAGTATTATGTTGAGAAATAACCGTCAGAAAGGAGTGCTGAGCATTTATGGCTGTACAGGCTGTACCTACAAAAGGTAATCTGATGAACACCAAAAAGTCGCTTGCTCTTGCCAAAAACGGCTATGAACTGCTTGACCGTAAGCGTAATATTCTTATAAGAGAAATGATGACGCTTATCGACCACGCCAATGCAATTCAGGAGAAGATCGACAATGCATATGAAGAAGCTTACATAGCACTTCAGACTGCCAATGTTACAAACGGCTTTTGCGATGACCTTTCAAACACGATTCCTGAAGAAGACTCATTAAAACTTGATTCAAGAAGTGTAATGGGTGTTGAAATTCCGATTCTCACCATTGGCGAGAAAAAACCTCAAACCTACCTGCACTACGGACTGCGACTTACAAACTCAGGTATTGATAAAACTTACGAGAAATTCACCGAAGTTAAGTATCTTACCGCAGAGCTTGCCGAGATAGAAAACAGTGTTTACCGTCTTGCGGTTTCAATCAAGAAAACACAGAAGAGAGCCAACGCTCTTAAGAACATTATGATTCCTAAATTTGAAGAAACCGTAAAGTTTATTTCCGATGCTCTTGATGAAAAGGAAAGAGAAGAATTCAGCCGTCTTAAGGTTATTAAGAGAACAAAACTAAAAAGAGCACAGGCTGAAAAAGAAAAACAAGCAAAAGCAGCTAATGCTTAATAAAACCCCCACTCTGAGTAATCGGAGTGGGGGTTTTTGCTGCAATAAGGCAGGAATATTAAATTAAAAGTCAGCCAACTAACTAAGGAAAAATTGGTTCTTTATAAAAAGTTGGGGTAAATTATGGTTTGACGGATTATCGGTCGGGCATTGAAATTTAGCTAACGCTAAATTATCCGTCCAAAAGCAAAAAAAGTTTACTCAATTTTTTCAAAAATTGCGGGTTTGGGCAGCGCCCATAAAATCTTCCGATATTACAATTCTTCAGGCGCAAACAGCGTGGCTGTTTGCGTGCTAAAACTAAGTTTGTTAAAACAGGCGACAGCCATTAAAAAAACTTATATTTTATTAATGGAATAACGAATTCCTTTTCTTGGTGCTATCGCATTTTTAAAGGCTAACGCCGTTGTTTTCAAGCCGCCAAACAGCAAGCTGTTTGGCTATTGTCAGATTACATAAACGGAAAAAAGTATTTGTGGGCTTTGCCCACACCCACGACCTTTGAAAAGGTCGACCAAACTTTTATAATTGCTTTTCCAATTTATTCCGCTAAACCACAATTTTTAATGTTATCAATCATAAAAAACAGAACGCAAAAATCATTTAATCACAAGCCATAAAATTATATTTGCCGCCAAAAACAAAACATTAAATAAAGTAAATAATCCAAAGTATTTTGCGATACTTACATTTTCTTTCTGAATAAATTTAAACGATATAAGACTTGCCATTGATGCTATCAATGTACCAAGGCCTCCGATATTTACACCAATCATTAAATCTGTAGCATTATTTGTAAAACCTGAAAGTAAAATTGTGGCAGGCACATTTGAAAATACCTGACTTGCAAGCACTCCAACCGGCACTTCATTGCCATTAACTACGCTCGAAAGCCAACCGTTAATTTGACTTATATTACCGAGATTACCTATGAATACAAAAAGAAATATGAAAGTAAACAGCAAACTGTAATCTACCTTTAAAAGCACCTTGCGGTCAAATATAAGCACAAAAACAATTACAACAGCAAGGAGTATAAGATAGTTTAATACTCGAAAAACACTTAATAGAGCAATTGCAAACAATGCAATATACATAGCTATAAGTCTTTTATCAAAATTTAATTCTTCCCTATTTTCATTATATACAATTGGAGATTTACCTGAAAATAGCGAACAACATACAAGCATAACAAGAGAAATCAAGGCATACGGCAAAATCGTCTTAAAGAAATCAGATATATTCATATTATAAGCCGAAAATAAGTACAAATTTTGCGGATTGCCTATCGGCGTCAGCATACTGCCAAGATTGGCGGCTATTGTTTCAAGCGTTACAACATATATCGCTCGGCTTTGCTTGTCCGCAAGTTTTAACAGCACTATTGTAAACGGCACAAATGTTATCAATGCAACATCATTTGTAATTATCATGGAACTGAAAAAGCATAACAGTACAAGCGACAGCGTAACACCTCGCATTGTATTGACTTTATTAAGCAGATATTCAGCAATCACTTTGAATACACCCATTTTGTTAAACCCAGCCATTACTGTCATCAGAGAAAACAAAAGTCCAAGCGTGCGGAAATCTATATAATCAAAATATTTTTCGTTTGGCGTTACAAAAATCATTGAAATAATCGCAAGCACGAACGATACAGTAAGCACAATCTCTTTTTTTAAAAAAGTAAATATTTTACTCATTTATAAAATCACTCACCAAAAAGCGGTATGAGAAAACCCATACCGCTGAATTTATTGTATTAAAGCTCTGCTTCGGCAACTTTCATCATAATTGCACATTCCATACGCTTTTTAAACAGCTCACAGCCATATTCATAAATACCTGTAATTGAGCCTGTAGCATGGTACGCGTTTGCAGCACAGCCGCCGCTGCAATAAAGTTTTGCCCAACAATCTTTACAATTCGGTCTTGCGTACGCGTTGCAGAGTTTAAACTCGTCCTGCACCTCGGTGTTTGTAACACCCTCGTAAATATTGCCAAGACTGTACTTAGGGTCACCTACAAACTGATGACAAGGATATAACTCACCCCACGGTGTAACTGCCATATACTCAGTTCCCGAGCCACAGCCTGAAATTCTCTTATAAATGCATGGGCCGCCTGTAAGGTCAATCATATAGTGATAGAAAGTGAGCGGTCTGCCCTCTTTTTCCCTCTTGAGCATTTCCTTTGCAAGAATTTCGTACTGCTCAAAAAGAACAGGTAAATCATCATATGTAAGCGCATACGGGTCTTCCGGCGAGCAAACAACAGGCTCCATAGAAAGCTCGGTAAAGCCAAGGTCTGCCATATGGAAAATATCGTTTGTAAAGTCAGTATTGTTATGTGTATAAGTACCACGCACATAATAACCTCTGTTACCATGCTTTTTAACAAATTCCTGGAACTTTGGTACAATAATATCGTAACTGCCCTTGCCGCTTACAGTTTTTCTAAGGTGGTCATGTACTTCTTTTCTGCCGTCAAGGCTAAGTACAACATTATGACATTCTTTATTTGCAAATTCAATTACATCATCATCAACAAGCATACCGTTTGTTGTGAGAGTAAAACGGAAATTCTTGTTCTTTTCCTTTTCAATACTTCTTGCGTAAGCGACAATCTGCTTTACTACATCAAAATTCATAAGCGGTTCGCCGCCGAAAAAGTCAACTTCAAGGTTTACTCTGCTGCCTGAATTTTCAATAAGAAAATCAATAGCTCTCTTGCCTACTTCAAAACTCATTAAAGCTCTGTCACCGTGGTACTTACCCTGACTTGCAAAGCAGTATTCGCAATTAAGATTACAGGTATGAGCAATATGTAGGCACAAAGCCTTAATAACAGTGTTTCTCTTTTTAAAATCAAATGCAAGGTCCTCATATTTATCAGCAGTAAAGAGCTTGCCGTTATCCTTTAATTCTGTAACATCATCATAGCAATCCGAAATTTCTTCTGCTGTAATTTCAGGGATATCTTTGTACTTTTCAAGCATAGCCTTGATAATATTTTCTTTATCGGAATTTTCGTACATTTCAATAACATCATAAGCAAGGTCATCTACGCAGTGAACACTGCCGCTGAAAACATCAAGCACTATGTTATATCCGTTTAACTTATACTGGTGTATCATATATTTTCTCCAAATCCTTTTTATAGACAAAAGGAAAGCCGTTCTCCAAAAGGTGAAACGGCTGAAAATCCTTTTTAATGCAAAATTTGCACAGCTAAATTATTTCTCGCTGAGGCACTTCTCACACTGCTGGTTAGCAACGCCGCAAGATGTTTTGCAAGCTGACTGACAAGATGTCTGACATTCGCCGCAACCGCCTGTCTTTACGCTTTTCTTAAGGTCACGAGTTTCAATAGTCTTAATTCTTTTCATAGAAAATCATACTCCTTGTAAGATTATATTTGTCTTAATGATACCACATAATGTGAAATTTGTCAATAACATTACAGGGCAATTTGTATAATTTGTAAGCATTATATCGTATATCCGTTACTTAACCTTCTGCCAAATCTGCTTTTCCTGTACATAATAAAACCTACTGCGGTTGTAATAACTTCGGTTATCGGGAATGTAAACCAAAAACTTTCAAGTCCAAAATGTGCAAGCACCCAACCAAGCGGCACAAAAAGCACAATTGTTCTCAGAATTGTAAGTGCGGAGCTTTTAAAAGCCGAACCGATTGCCTGAAAAAATACAGGAAAAATCAGTGATGTAACCATTGGTATAAAAGAAACGGCAATTACCCTTAACGCATATGAGCCTATTCTGATTACCTCGCTGTCCTTTGAGAATGTACCCATAAGTACATCGGGCATTATTTCAAAGCACAGTACACCGATAAGCATAAGTACCATTCCAAGTATAACCGAATCTTTTAGAGTTTTTCCGCATCTTTCTCTGTTTCCTGCGCTGTAATTAAAACTGATAACAGGCACTATACAGGTCTGCATTGCACCGAGAGGAATAAAAAATATTGTCTGCCATTTATAATATAAACCCAAAGCGGTGACTGCCTGATCGGAAAATTCCTTTAATATTAGATTTAATCCGAATATATACAATGTGTATGCAGACTGCATAAGAATATTCGGAAACCCTAAGTGGTAAATTCTCTTTATGTATTCTTTGTATTTGGATATTTTCGGCGATCTTTTGCAGCCTTTTTTCATTACAATTAAAGCCGCCGCAATCTGTCCTACTACTGTAGCGATAGCTGCACCGGAAATGCCCAATTCGGGGAAAAATCCGATACCGAAAATTAACAATGGGTCAAGAGCAATATTAACAAAAGCACCCGCAATTTGAGCAATCATAGGTATTTTCATATTTCCCGTCGCCTGCATAACTTTTGTCCAAATGCTTTCAAAAAACAAACCAAAGCTAAATACACAAACTATTCTGCCGTACACAATTACTTCATCTATAATTTTCTGTGAATTTGTCGATATTTGTGCATAAAACGGCATTATAAACCAACATATAAGAGCAAAAACAAACCACATTGCAAACGCAAGGAAATTTCCTACGCCTGCGGTTTCATCACTTTTTTTCTTGTTGTCAACACCGAGAAAATGCGCCATGAGAGTATTTATACCAACGCCCGTACCGACCGCAAGCGCAATCATCAACAACTGTATCGGATAAATTATTGACAGCGCCGTAAGTCCCGATTCTGAATAATTACCTATAAAAAAGCTGTCTATTATATTGTACAATGCCTGTATAAGTTGGGCAAGCATAACAGGCGGTGCAAGTCTTAACAATATACTGAATATTTTATCATTGCCGAAATCCAATTCTTTTTTCTTTACCCTATCCAATTAAATTTGCCTCCACAAATCATTCAAATTCATATTTTAAAACAGCACAGTTCTTAACTCCGAAATTTGCATATTCAGTGTTAGTCATTTCATAGAAATATGAATTAATCACCCTTGATATTCCGTTGTGCGCAACAAGAATACAGTTCTCACCGCTCGCTTTTACATCATCAAGCAGATTATAAATTCTTTGCGCAAGGTGCAACATAGATTCGCCACCGTCATATCTGCAAACAAACTCACCTTTGGCAATTCTGAACTCATCACCGTTTCTTGGAGTTCCCTCAAATTTTCCGAAATTCTGTTCTGTAAGTCTTGGCTCTTCAAAAGCAGGAATACCTGTTATTTCTGAAATATGCATTGCCGTTTTTTTAGCTCTGATAAGCGGAGAATAAAGGATTTTATCCGCCTTTATGTTATCGTTTAAAATCTTTTTACCTGTTTCTATAGCCTGTTCATGACCCTTTTGCGTTAAGTCAATATCCGTAGAACCGCAAATTTTATTTTCAACATTCCATACGGTTTCACCGTGTCTTACAAAATAAACACAGCCCATAAAATCATCCTTTCGTACACAAAACTTCCCTATATACTTTATCAAAATTTCACTGACAATTCAAGTTTTTGCCATAAAAAGTATTCCCGTAAAAGCAGTTTGGTACTAATTTTATACAAGTGCATAATATGTTATTGAGTAAACAAGCTCGGAAAGGAGAAATTTATGTGGACATTATCAATACAGTAATTTCAAGATACGCAACATCAAAATTTCCTGAAAAAACACCTCCGGCAATGGCATATGTTCCGTTCCAGGAAAGTAATCCAAAAACCTACTCCCCTGTTCAGGCGCTTGACGCAGGCACAGTTTTTCCGGAATTGAACAAGCCTTTTTACGGTAATAAATGCGGTGGTGTGAAAAATGACTGAAAGAGAAATTCTTTTAAAGAAAATATCAACATATCAATTCTCAATTCTTGATTTACAGATTTTTCTTGACACTCACCCATACGACCAACAGGTACTCTCGCAGATAAAAGAATGTAAAGAAAAACTTTTGCCCTTGATTGAAGAATACGAAGAAAAATACGGACCTTTACGCAAAGAGGCAAATACAGCTAATAAATGGCAGTGGGTTAAAAATCCTTGGCCGTGGGATAACGAGGAGGATTTGTAATGTTTGTATATGAAAAAAAATTGCAGTATCCCGTAAACATCAAACAAACCAATGCAAAACTTGCTAAAATCATTATTACGCAGTACGGTGGTGCATACTCCAAAACATATAAAAAACAGGCTGTCCGCTATAAAAGTGCGACAGCCTGTTGCTTTGATATTAATTATTTAAAGTGAAATAAACTTCGTAATCTTCATAATTCAATGAAATTGATTCAATTTTATCACCGTTACGGTGAATATAAAAACTTGTTGTAGTTTCTCCGTCATCAAAAGCGGCGGTAATTGTATCGCCGTTTACAGTATACTTTCCGGAGTGCGTACCGTCCTCTGATGTGCCGGGTGTGAGCCAAAGCGAAAAAGTACCGTCATTCTTAAATGAAAGCGAGCCTTGATACGAAGTATAGTTTGTATTATAAACCTCTGCCATTTCCACTTCATCGCCGCTTGCATTTACAGCACTCGATGATACCCAATCTGTACCAACAATATCATTCGCTTTATTATGCATTGTAAAAATCAAAGCTACTACCGCTACGACAATTACAAGCAGAACAACAGTGACTGTAATTGCCTTTTTACGGTTAAATTTATTTTTATTATCGGTATGATTTACTTTGTTTCTTTTTTTATTCTTTTTGGTTTTGCTCATTAATTTGCACTTCCAATTTTAAAATAAACATCATATCCGACATAATCAATCTTTATTTCACTCGGAACGTTGCCTTTGTACGAGATAATTTTCGCAGATTTATTTTTGTCATTTGAGTATGTCATATTAATTACGCCGTCAGTTACGGTATATGCACCATAGTTATACTCCGACTGGGTTATATTATCGGAAAAGAGTCCGTTTTTATCAAAGGTAATTCCCTCTCCGCCATATACAGAGCCGAAAACTTCTTTTACAGATGCATCACGCTTGCCTACATTGTCAAAAGCCTTATACGGATACATCTCTGCGTCAAAATTCAGATTTTTGTCCGCACTCTCTGCACCGCTTACTACAATTGCCTGTGTGGTCGGCTCAACAGCAGCTTCTTCCTTTTCAGTGCTTTCCTCTGTAGTTTTCTGTATCGACTGCTCGGTTGTTTCTTCTGTAACAGCCTGTGTGGTTTCTGCTGCCGTCGTCTGTTCTGTTGCAGCAATCGTTGTGTTATTGTTTTTATTATCGGAATTAAGTTCTCGTTGTACCGAATAAAAAGTAATACCGATAATCAAAAGCACCAAAAACGCAATTATAGCAATAAAAAGCCACAGACTTATTGTTATTTTAGGTCGTTTTTCAGCATGTTTTGCTTTCATCAGATTTCCCCTCTGCTTTCTCTCTTTCCTTTTTCATCTTAATAATTACACTTCGCTTAACCATTTTTCCGTTATAGAAAATATATTCATCGCCGTCTTTATTCTCTTCGACATCAAGGTCAAGAAATTCCTCGGCTATATTGTTTTCCTCATCTTCCTCGTCAATAAACTGACCTTTTTTTCTGTTGTCCATTTTCTTATCAATTTTTTTAGAGCGTTTTTCTTTTTCTGTCATAAGGTTATACATTCCGGGATAAACCGAGGCATTTATAACATAAGAAGCAAGCGCAGGCACAAGTACAAACATAAGAATTGCGGTTGTAATTATAAGCGCAATACTGCTGTCTGTATTGCCTACAAAAATAAGAATTGTAGCGCAAAAAAGCACAATTATAAAAAGACCGAATGTTGCAATAATATTATGCTTTAACTCACCGAATGACATAAGCGCACTGTTTTTATAAATATTTTTAAGTGACAAATCAAATGTAACTGTCATTGACGGTACATAAAAGAAAATAAAAAGAAATGCAACTGCAATAATAATTGAAATTATCAGGCAAACATAGAGCATTACAAGGAAAAACGAGTCTGCATTCGGCTGTGAAATTAATGCGCTGTACAGCCTTATTGAAAAATAACTGAATATAACCGCAAAGTATGTAATTACACCGTGAATTAAAAATCTTTTCCAATTGTTTTTTATGCCCTCAATAAATGTTTTGAAAACATCCACATTTTCTTTTCCTCTTGCAAGTCTTGAGGTAACAAGGGTTACGCCTGCAAAAAAAGGTGAAAGCGGAATAATCGAAAGCATAAGAATAAAATATCCGTTAAGTTTTAATGCACTGTCAAGAAAATAAAAAGCCGTAACCAACACCGCAAGCGGTACGGCAAACAATAGGTTTGTAAAAACTATTTTACCGAAATTATTAAATAGGTTGTTGAAAAAATCAGTCAAAGCGAACTTTGCTTTTTTCCCTGCCATTGTTCGACCTCCATAGGTTAAAAATTAAAATTCCCCGCAAAAACTCCCCATAATGCAGCGTCAAGCACGGCAGAAAGAAAAGCGAGTATAAGGCAACTCACTCCCCTTGAAAGAAAGTCCGATATATACCTGTGCGAAGATCCGCCCATTTTTTTATCCGCTATAATCTGCCAAAACATATTTCCCGATGCGGTAAAAGCGGCGGAAGAAAATAAAATAAGTGCCAGACAAAATAAAAATGTTCCGGGCAACAGTACAAAAAGATAGAAAACTATACCTTTTAACGAATGAACCGAAAACAAATATCCGGCAGTAATTCCCGTACCGAAGCCCTTTAAAAACACAATAAAAGGCAGTACGGGGATTCCCCAAGGGGTTAATCCGAGTAAAAATACTGCGAACAAAAATATAAAATCAGATGCAAAGCAGGCACAAAATGTGTTAATTACATTTTGTGAAAGCCGTGCGTCAAGATTTGTAAAAAACAAAAAATCAAGAGAAGCAAGCATTTCCTTGTCGGCAGACATTGCATATACAGTTCCGCAGGCAAGTCCGACAATCAACATCGAAATAAACAATATATAAATTCCGTATCTCTTTATGTAATATTTTATATCTTGTGTTGTCAGAGAAAACCTGCCTGTTCTGATTAAATCTGTTTTTTCTTTTATCGAAAATATAAAGCCTTTCACAAAACATTCCTCCATATAATTATCCTTAATAAAAATATGCGGAATATTTTGCTTGTATGCTAATTATCTATTAATGTAATTACTTACCGAGCTCTTCTGCCCTCTTTGTGCAGGCAGCCATACCTTTTTTAACGGCATCATAAAAGCCGAGGTCTTTCATTGCATCAAGAGCAGCAATGGTAGTACCGCCCTTTGAACTTACTTTTTCAATGAGTGTATCAACACTGTCGCCGCTCTCTTTAAGCATTTTAGCCGAACCCTCAAGAGTTGCACAAATAAGATTCATTGCCTTGTCATAATCAATGCCGCACTCTTGAGCATAATCTGCCATTGCTTTTGCAAAGAGATAAATATATGCCGGGCTGCTTCCGTTTATAGATATAATCTCGTTCATATGCTCTTCTGCAATATATTCACAAACGCCGCTGCCCGCAAACATATTATAAACAATCTGTTTGTCTTCTTCGGAGATATTATCTGACGGGCAAAGTGCAGACGCACCCTTGCCGAGCAAAAGCGGAGTATTAGGCATAACTCTTACTACAGGGCATTTACAATCAAGAAGATTCTGCACATATGCAATAGAAATACCTGCCGCAATTGAAACAAAAACTTTGTCATCTGTTACCTGTGGCTTTAATGCCTCAAGCACTTCGGGATAATTCTGCGGCTTAACAGCGAGAACGGTAATGTCGCTTTCAAGCATAACATCAGCGGCGGATTTTTTAATATTAATGCCTTTTTTGCTCATAATATCGCATTTTTCCTTGTCAAGGTCAAAAGCATTAATAAAATCAGCCTTGCCGTCATTCTGTCCCATAAGACTGCCGATAATTGCAGTTGCCATATTTCCTGCACCAATAAAACCGATTTTCTTCATTATAATACTCCCTTTCAAATAAGTAATACCAATTAAATATTTATCACAATCCAAAGCTCGGGTTACGGGCGCAAGTGTAACTGAAACCGTACTTGTTTTCGTAACCGTCCCTTATGTAATCACCGTAAAAGAATATTTCAGCCTCATCAACTCTTCTGTATAAAAGTCCCTCATAGCAATCGCCTGCCGCATGGTGATATGCAAAGAAATTCTTAGCATATGCAGACTGACTTACATTATCAAGACTTCTGCTTGCTGACATTACAGAGGCATAGTCGGAATAAATATATCCCACCGTGCCGTCACTCAATTTAATTTTATACCAATTATCATTATAAAGACTGCCGTCAACGAAAGTAAAGGTTGTACCGTAAGACATAAGGGATACAACAGAATAAGATGTTGACGCTCCGCTTCTCAAATTTACGCTGTCACCGCTTACATAGCCTTGAGCATTTGCAGACGGTTTTAATGCAGGCTGATATGCTGTATTAAGTAAAGTGTCCGACAAATCGCTGTCATTGTCAAGCGCATATGCTCCTACATTATATGTAAAGCACACAAGTGCATCGAACTGCTGTTGGTTACACTTTACATTATTTGAAATCATAAACTTATTAACTCGAGAAGTATATCCGCCACTGTTTACGGTTTGGCAAAGATAAGCATATGCCTCGGTTTTTGAAAGATTATTGTAAAATTGTTCGCCGGACCACACAACCTTGCCATAACCTAATGTTGCGTCACCCGTAATATAATCAGGTGTTACCGTAGGCAAAAATCCCTCATAATTTGCGATAAGAGAGATTATTTCATCGCTTGCACGGCGTTCACCGAGAACCGCAGTTGTAGTATCGGTTGAAGTTGTAACAAAAACTTCGCCCTCTGCATCATCTTCGACAGTTCTGTAATAGTTTTCGTCCTCTGCGAGCGAATACGCTGTATAGTTCCATGTACCCGAAGTATCAAGCACAGTTTTTGCAGACCAAATAATATTGTCGCCGTCTTTCTCTATTGAATCGGCGTGAAGTGTATAGCTTTCTTTTTCATTGGATATCGTAAAATACAAACCACGCTTTGTATTATCGGTTATGGCATTCAAAGTAACAAGGCTGTTAAGAGGCGCCGAATTAGGTGTGGCATATACGAAACGAACAGGCGCAGTTTTTTCTACAGTTACAATACAGGTACCTGCACCGTAGCTTGTTTCTGCCGAAATTACGGCAGTACCCTCGCTCTTGGCATATACAACACCGTCGCTGACTGTAGCTACATTTGAATTTGAAGTTTTCCAATCTACATATGAATCTGTGGTAAGAAAAACAGATTTATCTTTATTTATATGAACCGCAGAATCGGAAATACCTACATAACTTCCGCTTGTAACCGTTACATAGCAACTCTCTGATATTCCGTCATATCTTGCGGTAATAACTGCCGAACCCGCAGCGTTTGCATATAAAAGTCCGTCCGAAGTTACAGATACAATATTAGAATTTGATGAAGCAAAGTTTACATTACCTTTTGCACCGTTTACATACAAAGTGCTGTAGTTTCCTTTGTACATACTAAGACTTGTCTTTGAAAGTCCCGACTTTTGCGGTTCATCGGCATTAAGCGTTACATAATCCGCATAAACATATCCCCTTGTACCGCTGCTAAGTTCAATGTAATACCAATTACCGCTTTTTGAAACGGCGGTAATTTTTGTACCGTAATCAAGAGTAGTAATAACAGAATAATCTGTACCCGCACCCGATCTCATATTTACATCACTTGCATTTATGTAACCCGTTTTGAGAGTATCTGTAACCTCTTTTGCGGTAGCATATTCATAGTAAATATATCCCTTTGTACCGTCCGAAAGAGTGATTTTGTACCACTCGCCGTTGTACAGAGTTCCGTCGTCAAAGGTAAATTCTGTTTTGTATTCCATAACAGTCACAACACTGTAGCTTGTACCCGCTCCCGAACGAAGATTTACTCCGTCACCATTTACATAACCTGACGCTCCTGCCGTCACACTTGCGCTCACAGCCTGCTCTGTCTGTGAAAGTTCAGCCGCATTTACGGGAAGTGAAAAAAGCAACAATACGGCGGCAAGAATCGGGACTATTAATTTTTTTACGCTTACTTTTCTCATAATACTACCCCTCTGTCATTTTCTGTATTTTGGTTTTATAAGCTTGTTTCTGAGTACAACTATATAATATGTAACGAGTTTTGTTGCCGCCAAGTCATAAATTGTAAAGAATATATTTCCTGCAAGCAAGAAAATCCACGGTACATACATTCCGCCTATAGTGTATTCCTCAGCAGGCACGGCAAGTAAAAAAGCCGCTATAAAAAATGCTCCTATTACCGCTGCATTGAATACCGCATATTTAAGCACAAACTGTACGGCTCTTGTTTTTATTTTTCCCTCTATTGCACCTTTAATTATCGGATAATAACCGAAAAACATAATGTAATATACAACAGCTTCCTTGTCGCCCGCAAGGAAAAGCGAAAGCAGTGAAACGCATATAAATGCGCCCCACGCCCACTTATGACCTGCTTCGACTACAATCACCATAAGCACAATTCCTGCCATACAAGGAAAGGCAAAAGTACCGAGCGGCACTAATGATGTGAGCATCATAAAGACAAGCGAAAGTGCCGACAACACACCCGAAATTGTAACTTTAAAGGTTGTTTTTAACGGACTTGAAGATGACTTTTTCATATTAACAGCCCATTCTGCAACAGTTGCAAAGGCAGTTTGTAAGACAGTTTACACAAAGACATGTGGTGCAGTAATCACACATAGCACCGTCACCTGTATTTGGTGTACCTTGAGTGTAGCCGCCGTAATTATAAGCCCTCTGATTATTCATATTATTAAGAGCCGCACGGTACTCCTGATTGTTAGGGTCCATATTTACAGCCTGTGTAAAGTAAGAATAAGCCTGATTTGCCCAACCCTTGCGATATGCACACATACCTTTAAGGTAATGCCATTCTGCGTCACGGTACTGTTGCTCTGTATTATCAAGAATCTGTTCGGCCTCATTAATCATATTGCGCTGAATATAAATTCTTACACCGTGAAATCTTGTGGATTGGTGAGAATATCCGCCGGTTGCATTTGAAGTTGAACCCGAGCCTCTGCCCTTTTGCCTTAATTGATTTATTGTATCGTAAGCCTCATTGATTTCCTTCATTTTTTGTTCGGCAACATCTGCAAGCGGACTGTCCGCATAATTGTCGGGATGATATTTTTTGGCAAGCTTTCTGTACGCTGCTTTAATTTCTTCATCGCTGGCATTTTCAGATACGCCAAGAACCTCATAAGGATTATTCATCTTTATTTCCTTTCTGCGACTCAAAAGATTTGTCCGAGTCCTTTTGGGTTTTATCTGTAATTTTATTCTGAATTTTCGGGAATCCTCTAAGCATCATATTGTCAAGTATCCCCTTAAAACCGTTTATATCAAGTAAATTATACGCATCATATGCCCTTGCAAGGCACTGATTAAGAGTGAGCGAAATAATATTGTTGTCTAAACTTGAACCGTCCTCTTGTATAAAAGGGTTAAAACTTAATGACTTAGCGTCTTTTTCTATATCGTCTGCCGCATCCATAAGATAAATCCATCTGCCTATATTATATCCGTATTCGTATAAAACTCGGCTCTCGGTTTCGTCATTACCGTCTTTTGCAAGGATTTTTCCGAGCATTTGAGCTGTCGGGTCTGCCGAAATATCAACGGAAGAGCTTTTATCCTGTTCAATAACAGCCTGTCTTTCCATCATTTCAGCCACATATTCGTCAATCCACGGATAACGCTTTTTAGCTTTCTTTCTCTGATGTGAGAAAAACGGCTTAATCATTCTCGAAAACAGAGATTTAAAAAATCCGCTGTCATTTATATCATCAATAAGTTTGTAGTAAACGGTAATAATTGAAAAAGCCGCAGCCTTTTGGTAATCGTCATTTTTGCTGTAAGCAAAATTACATCTTTTAAGAGGATTGCAGGTACATCTGCCTTTCTTAAAACCGCCGCACGAAGAATGTAATGACATCAAAAGCATTGCGTAAAAAGTACAGTCATAACTCAATGTAAGACGGGTTAAAAAAGAATAATCTTTACCCATTTGCTTGCAAAGTCCGCAGTAAACAGCCTTATATGTTTCAAACTCTTTTACAAGAAGTTCCTCTTTTTCAATCTGTAAATAACCGAACACTGTATTACTCCTATATTATTACTCACATTATACTATACTATATTTCAGGGTAAAAAGCAACAGTAAGTATGCCGAAAATAAGTGATTATTAGGTGAACAAGGGTATTGCAAAAATCTATAATTAATTATAAAATATAAGTATTTATAAAGCTAATAATTTACTAAGAGGTTTATTTATGAATGTATATGACTTTGATAAAACAATATATGACGGCGACTCAACAGCCGATTTCTATATTTTTTCTCTAAAAAGGCATAAAAAAATTTTATTGCTTGCCCCCTCACTTATCGGTGCTTTTCTTAAATTCTATGTTTTTAAAATCGGCACAAAAACGCAGTTTAAAGAAAAAATGTATAAATTTTTAAAATACTGCGACATACAAAAAGACATAACCGACTTTTGGAATATTAATATTGACAAAATCAAGCCGTTTTATAAAAATCAACAACAAAAAGATGATGTAATAATATCCGCCTCCCCTGAATTTTTACTTGCACCAATATGCAAAACTCTCAAAATAAATTATCTTATGGCATCTGTCGTTGACGAACATACAGGCAAATACAGCGGTATAAACTGCCATGGTGAAGAAAAAGTAAGGCGATACAGAGAAATGTTCGGTGACACAAAAATTTACGAATTTTATTCCGACAGCTACAGTGACACTCCACTTGCTAAAATTTCCGAAAAGGCATTTATCGTAAAAGGTAACCGACTCCTTGATTGGGATTTTTCTAAATAAAACTGTTTATACAAAATTCTATTATATTAAATCAGGTCAATCCGATAAAAGATTGACCTGATTTTTTTTGAAATATCAATATTTACAGATTTTTAATGTACTCTGAATTGTTTGAGTAAAAATTACTCATATGTTTTCCGACATTTTCAAGCATTTTCTGTACAGCCTCTTGTGCCTCTGCCTCGTCACGAGGCAAATACCATTTTACAATTCTCTCTTCGTCAACTTCATACCACAAATAATATTTCCCGTTAATCGGTAAATGTATTCTAACCATAAAACTTTGCCTCTTTGACATTTATAACCCCCCTAACTTTATTCTATTCCTATGTATATATTATGTTCTCTGCAAAATCAATTAACAGATGCCAAGCAACATATATAGCAAAAATCAACACATTTTTATCTCTGAAACATATTATGACTCATAGCAAATTCACTTAGATTAAGCGATAGAAAGTGATTATTATGGAAAAAAAACTTAAGACCGCTGCGGCATATATCAGAGTATCTACAGACCGACAAACCGAGCTTTCTCCTGACAGTCAACTGCGTATAATAAAAGAATACGCAAAACAAAATGGTTACAATATCCCGTCAGAGTACATATTTCGAGAAGACGGATTGTCAGGCAAATATGTCAAAAAACGACCGCAATTTATCGAGATGATAGGGCTTGCAAAGCAAAAGCCCGCTCCGTTTAGTGCAATACTTGTGTGGAAATACAGTCGATTTGCACGGAATCAAGAAGAAAGCATTGTATATAAATCTATGCTTAAAAAGAATGATGTTTCGGTAATAAGCTGTTCCGAAACTCTTGATGAAGAAAATCCGTTTTCCTCACTTATTGAGCGTATCATAGAATGGATGGACGAATATTATTCAATCCGCCTTTCCGGGGAAGTGCTGCGAGGAATGTCCGAAAAAGTCAAACGAGGTCAGCCGGTGACTATTCCCTCTTTCGGTTATGATATAGTCGATAAACAATATGTTATCAACGAAGAAAAAGCAACAATTGTTCGTAAAATCTTTACCGATTATATAGACGGAAAGAGCAGCATGCAAATTGCATCCGAATTAAACGAAATTGGTGTCAAAACTACAAGAGGAAATCCTTTTGAAAACAGAACAATAGATTATATCCTGAAAAATCCCGTTTATATAGGAAAAATCCGTTGGAATCAAAACGGAAAAACAGATTACAGATATTCAAACAACAAAGATATTGTGTACACTCAAGGAGTACATAAATCTATTGTCAGCGATGAAATTTTTTATAAAGTTCAAAATTTGATAGAAACTAACGGTCGTAAACAAAGAAAAGGCATACACAATAATATTAAACAAGAATATATGCTGCACGGTTTAATAAAATGCAGCAACTGCGGCTCTGCATTAGCATATTCAAACAAAGGACTGCAATGCATTAAATACTCAAAATCAATATGTAAACAGTCACATTACATCAGCCTTACCAATATTAATAATCTTGTAATACTCGGACTTGAACAGGTTTTTGAAAACAAAGATTTTAAACTTTCGGTCAAGTCTTTATCTCAAACTGTTGCTGACTGCATTGATTACACTAACTTAATCGAAAAAGAAAATCAAAAAATACAACGGATAAAAAACGCATATCTTGAAGGAATCTACACCGTTGAAGAAGTAAAAAAATATAAAAAGTCTGTAGAAGATAAAATAAAAAGTCTCTCTTCCCGTCAAGTTCAATTAAAACAAGAAAAAACTAAACCAAGAAAAGAAAATGTAAAAGAAAAGAAAAACTTTTTAGCAACTCTAAAAAGCCCTGCAATAAGCGAAAAAGAAAAGAACGAAATACTAAAAGGCTTTGTAGATTGCATAGTCTTTAACCGCTCAACTTCTTCGGTTGATATATTTCTTTATATCTGATTATCACTTTTCGGAGTACGGTGGACCTGACGGAGAACTCGGCGCATCACTCAGATATTTAAGTCAGAGATTTACAATGCCGCTGCCGGAATTAAAAGCCACCTTAACCGACATCGGTACCGAGGAATTAAATCACCTTGAAATGATAGGTGCAATTGTATATCAGCTTACAAAAGACCTAACAGAAGATGAAATCAAAAAGCAAGGCTTTGAAGATTACTTTGTTGACCATACAACAGGCGTATATCCGCAATCGGCAGGAGGTTCACCTTATACAACCGCATCTATGCAGGTAAAAGGCGATCCAATTACAGATCTCCACGAAAATATGGCGGCCGAACAAAAAGCGCGCTCGACCTATGATAATATCTTAAGATTTTGCGATGATTACGATGTAAAAGACGCAATAAGATTTTTGCGTGAGCGTGAAGTAGTACACTATCAACGCTTCGGTGAAAATCTGAGACTTATGACCGACAAACTTGACGAAAAGAATTTCTACGCATTCAACCCGTCATTTGATAAAAAATGTTTTAAAAACTGTATGAAAAAGAAATAACGCAAAATAAAGGCACCCTATAAATTTTTTGTACGGTTGCTGTTGCCCGTCAGCTAATCAATAATTGACTTCACCAAAACTATAACCGCAAAAAGCCGTTATAACTGTAAACTTAAAGATAAAAGCGTGTAAAATCACCGTTACAAAACGGATGAATATGCATAAAATGCAACATCTTCAATGTAAAATCAAACCACCCTTGCAACAGTATAAACTAAATGCAAGGGTGGTTTTAAATGTATTAAAAAGAGGAAAAAACGTTATTTTATTCGTCTGTTACAGCTTCATCAGCAACATAACTTGAATTAACTGATACAAAAATACCGTCTTTCTTATTCTTTAAAACGAAAGCATCAAAATAAATTCTTCCTTCACAGAGCCAGCCCGAAAGTCCTGGCGGGTTTTCGTGCTGTAAGTATTCTGATAATTTAAGTGGTGAAAGAAGTGCAGTTTTGTAAATAATAATATAATTGACACCTTCGGGAAAATAATCAGTTGGAGCAACTACAACTTCGGTATTGTCAATTTTTCCAACTGCTCCGTTAGTTGCTATTTCCTGTGCTTTGTCACCGTATGAAGTAAAACGCTTGTCCAGTTTAAGATATGTATAATAAAGCGGTGTAACAAATACTACACTGTCATTAATTGGTACTTTCTTATCAACCATAGCAGCAGAAGCAAACAAAAACTTTCATAAGCATTTTCTTTTGTAATCTCCTGCTTTTCTACTGTGCCAGTATTTGAAACCATAACTTTAATACGGTATTTGTCAATTGTAGGTATAACAACTTCGTCCATTTCACGGTTAAGGGCAAGACCTGCACTGTTTGCCATCATTGTATCATCACGGTTTTTCGGTCAATAGTAAATGTAAAAGACTTATCCTGTGATAATTTCAAACTTTGAATATCATTGCCCAGTTCCTTTGGCTGACCGTATCTGTTTGCCGCTGCATTAATGTTAAATCATTAAGCGGAACAGTTTCAATAGAATAAACATTTACTTTATTTACTCCGTCAAATTCATATTGTGTGTTTAATACCGAATCGGTCAACGCTCCTTGTTTAAAGCGTTCATCAATAACATCAGAATATTTTTCAGCGTAATTTACTGCCATATTTTTAACCTCCTAAAAATTTATTTTTTACACCTGAAACAAAAGCGTCACGGTCATTTGTTGTAATATTATGTAGTCCACCTGTTGGACCGTCTAAATTTAATTTTGGTGTAGTTGTTGTAATAAATTGCGGATATTTTGCAATAACATTATTTAAAGCCTGTGTAAAGTCACATTCGCCGTTTACAAGATTTTCAGCTAAAGAAATCGCATCATCTCTGTACTCTTCTTTTATGTTAAGTTTAAGTACTGCAGCTGTAGCTGCTTTTCCGGTTCTGACTGCTTGGCGGGAATCGCGTTTACCTTGTCATACAAATGTACAACAAACCGTAATAATTATAATCTGGTTCTGACCATCCAGCAACACATTTTTACAGGGATTGTGTAAAATTTTGAAAGATATGTGGCTATAAAGGCGGCTCACCGCCTGTCATGCAGTCGGCGAACCGCCCTTCAAAAGGTCGCTTATTTCATGGTTTTTTTCTTCTTATCAATTACCAGAGTACCTGCCAATGCACCGCAGCTGACGAACAGCAGCGCAGCCCACAGAACAATATTGCTGGTATCGCCGGTCTTCGGACTTGTTGTATCGCCGGTCTTCGGGCTTGTTGTCCCATTGCCGGTATTCGGGCTTGTTGTTTCGCCAGTGCTCGGCTTGTTATCGCTCGGCGCTGTCGTTGCAGAGTCGGACTTCCAAGTTGCCTCATAGGTAGCGTTGCTTGTCACTGTGGCTGCAACCGCAGGCTTCCATCCGGCAAAGGTATAGCCCTTACGGGTAGGAGTGCCATTGAATGCAGGCGTAGCCTTACCGGACTCTACGGTGTAAGTCTGATCCTTGAAGATTTCCTCATTGTCCACGCCGTCGGTGTAGGTAACGGTAAAGGTCTCGGCAGGAGTCAGCTTCTCCCACTGTGCGGTGTAAGTAGCATTCCTGGTCACAATGTCGGCAACTGCCGGAGTCCAGCCGGTGAACTTATAGCCGTCACGGGCAGGCGTGCCGTTGAATGCAGGGGTAGCCTTGCCGAATTCCACGGTATAAACCTGATCCTTGAAGATCTCTTCGCCATCCACACCATCGGTGTAGGTAACAGTGTACTTCTCGGCAGGAGTCGTGCCACCTGCTTCAGGGGTCATTGTCAGATCAGTGAGAACCCACATAGTACCGTCAGAGCCGTCGCTCTCATCGCCCTCATAGCGCGTATAATTCACAAATTCGCCGTTGATCTTCAGCTTGGTGTTGGGACCGAATAGATAAGTGGTATTTTCACTTTCAACATAGCCCACAGCCTTTACATACACACCGTAATGATAGGTCTTCCCGGCTTCAAAAGCGGTGATTTTGTTTTCATAAGCGCCGCTGAAGAAATCTGCGGAAATCGCACCGGTTTTGCTGTCCAGTTCCCACCACTCGCAATTGTATGCATACTTCACGCCTTCGGGACTCTTGCCGGTAAAAACGGGCTTGTCGCCATCCTTGAAGCTGACGGTGACATTGTTGATCTCCACCACATCAATAACTTTCACGTTGGTCGGCGTCATGGTCAATACATTGCTGAACCAAATGGTTTCGCCGCTATCATCCACATCGATCTTATCGGGTGTCAGGGTGATTTCTTCGCCGTTGATATAGAGCTTCGTGTTCTGATCGAAGCGGTAGCCCTCTTCCATGCCCAAGTCGGAAATCTTGAAATATACGCCATAGGTGTAACTCTTTCCAGCTTCAAATTCCGTAATGAGCTTGCCGTTGTAACGCTCGTTCCAGTAGTCGCTGGAGGTAATGCCATAGCCGCTGCCGTCATTGGCGTCCCAACGCTCATGGTCGAGATCAATAAACGGATTCACGGCACTGGTCATAAAGCTCGGTTTGTCGCCGGCATTAAAGTTGATTCGAGCGTTAAAGTCGATTTTCTCTACAGCCTGACCGGGATGCAACTCTGTTCCATATTGAATGAGGCAGGTTTTTCCGTCATCCATCACCATGACCCACGAACCGGACGGCAGACTTGCTCCGTTCAATGTAACATTTTCTCTGTTTGTCAAATTACTGTCGAAGGTATAGCCGTCTTTCGCCTGAAGTTTCACGGAATATCGGTATCTTCCGCCCTTCTCAAATGTATTGAATTGAACATTGCCGTCCGAATAGCAGTTTTCATCGGAATACCAGTAAGCAACCGTGCTCACGGTGTCGTTGGCATCCTTCTCACGCTTTTCCCAGCACTCAAAGAGAATATCATATTTATCCTGATTAGTGCCTGTTCGCTTGGCCGATGCCTTGGGGGTGTTGCCCGGCTGATAGTCGAGTTTCACATTCGCAACATCGACGGCAGTGAGCGTGCTGTTTTGTTTGGTCGGTGTAATTGTTTTAACGGCAGGGACATAGAGGAAGTCTCCACTCAAACTTGACTTTACGCTTTCCCCATTTACCGTCATAGCGACTTCATTGCTGAATGAATAGCCGTCTTTCGGCTTCAGCATAATGAAATACACATATTTTTTTCCGCTTTCAAATTCCGTGATAGTCGGCAGAGAACCGTGTGAGCCGTTGTCAGAATACCAAGCGGAAACGGGTTCATTGTTTTCAAACTGCTGCCAGCATTCATAAGCGATTTCATATTTATCGGCATCGGCATTATATACCTCGGCGGTTGCCTGTGGGGCATCACCCGGCTGATAGTTGAAGTTCACATCCTGGATCGTTGCCGCAGTGATGGCAGTCAACGCTGATGTGGGTGACCAATGGGCTTTCAGGGTAATGTCAGTGGTGATCTTGGTATCAAAGGTGTACTGCGTATCGCCTAAATACCAGCCGGCAAAATCATAGCCGTCTTTCTTCGGATCGGAGGGCTTGATGGCAGAGGTATTGCATATCTCCTGCTGATCCACATCGCTGCCGCCGTCAGAGTCAAAAGTGACGGTATGGGTATCAATGGTGCATCCAAATGTGCCGCAGTTATCAAAGGTGCCGCCTTTCAAAACGATCTCTGCCTTAGAAAAAGTCTCTCCAGCTACCCCATCTCCTATATAGCCGTAGTAATCAGAAAAGTATCGGGTACAATCTTTTATCGTACCGCCGCTCATGACAAAACGACCGACATTCGCAATATATACGCCGCCGCCAGTGCCATCGGTAGTTGTGACAGAGCATCCTTCGATCAGACCATCGTTCATCTCAAATTTGGCTTTGTCTTTGACGATGACTGCACCGCCATTTTTAGTTGCCTTACAGTTCTTGATGGCACCGCCGTTCATAATGAAAGTACAGCCGCTGCCTATATCAATTGCACCGCCGTCATCACCAGCCCGGCAGTCCTCAATTGCACCGCCGTTCATAATGAATTGACCGTTGGTTTCCAAATCTACGGCAGCACCGTCTCCACTGTACTCATCAATTATCTTTTCATAGCAGTTTACGATACTGCCACTCTCCATGGTCAGAACACCGCCCTTAATGAAAATGCCGCAGTTTTTTTCCTGTCCATCGATCTTGCCACCGGTACCGCTGTCCTTTATCGCCAGGTTCCCGTTTTTCCTCACCCAGATTATACCCGTATTTTCCGAACTACAGCTCAGGGTATGTCCGTTCAGATCCAAGGTCACGGTGCGTTCCACATACAGTTTCCCAGTGGTTTCAATATTGCTGCCAAGCTTGATCTCAGTACAATCCGCATTATTCAGCGCCGCCGTCAACTCTGTTTCGTTAGTGACGGTGGTTGTATTGGCAGCGAAGGCCGTAGCCGCCGTCATCGGCACCAGCGACAGCAACATACACAGCGTGAGCAGGACTGTTAGCAGCTTTGTCTTAAACGCTTTATTCTTCATAGTCTTATTTCCTTTCTTAAAGTTTTTGTCCGCATTCGGAGCAGAAAACACTGTTTTGTTTAACATCGGCACCGCAGTTCGGGCATTTTCTGCCTAGCCTTGTTCCGCAACGGTCGCAGAATTTTGCATCGGCGGAAAGCTGCGCTTTGCAGTTCGGGCATACGGTCATGCCCGCCGCCACCGTCTGACCCGCGCCGGTCACAACCACAGGTTGGCCGCCGGTCATAATGGTAGTTTCGATGACCTGAAACACCTCGCCCGGTAACTTTTTCTGTTTGAATGCACCCATTCCGGCGGTGATCGCCAGCGGCCATGCAACAAACAGACCGATTGCTCCGGCGCCGATTTTATCCGACCACTGTCCTTCGCCGATGTTTACATTCAATTGATTTCCCATAACCGTCATCTGCACGGTAACGGCAAGCCGCATTCCCGTAAGAGTTTTCCATCCGTCCTTCGGCTGGCTCGCCTGCATAACGTAGCCCTCCGTAGTCTCGGAGCTTTGCACCTCCATACCCTTCTCGGTGCGAAAGAAACCCTCTAAGCGGGTAACGATCTTTTGCATATCCGTGCCATTTAACATAAATACTCGTGACTCATTCATTTGGTTGCCTCCATTCTTTCTGCTATACATTTCGTTAGAGTGATTTTATTTTGCTCTGTCAATCAATCCAAAACAGCACCTCCCCATTCAACAACAGTAAATCCTTTTCGCTCGATCGGTGTGATCTCGGTTTTTTTTATTTAACTTCCGTCATAGTGAGCAAAGCCAAACCATATACGGATTATGCTGTCAGGGTTGACGGAGAAGGACACCGGCATGGCGGCGTCAACACCGTCGGTCAGCATCGGATACATAAGGTAATCCGTGCCACCTTTCAGATAATCCGACCAGTACTCGATGAAGTTGGTCGTTTCCTGCTCATTAAATCCGTAAGCCGTCAGTATCCGTCGGAAAGTTTCGTCGCGGTTGTCTGCCGGAATAAGGAAGCCTTCTTCGGTTTGGAACGCCTTCTTTTTCACAAGAGCTTCATAGAACAGATAGCCGTAGCTGTTGCCCACGGTATCGGTGAGCTTGCCGTCGGGAGATGCCGTTACCGTCCACGCTCCCGTAAGTCCGGAATGGATGAGGTGAGATATTCCGGCTTTTCAAAGGTGACCGTTATCTCGGTTTCCGTTTCGGGGTAGAGATAAATATTCGGCTTTTTTGCCTCGGTGTTGTTTGGAAGAACTGTGCCTCCGGTATGAGGCGCCATGTTCAGCAGCTGATCACGCAGCCATTCAAATTCCTTCTCGCGACCTTCCCTTACCATCTGCGCATAAAAGTTCAGCTTGTCATAATAGCTCTTTTTCCACCAGTCCTCCAATGACCATTCCGCGTCCCTCGATGGGTAAAACATATCCTGGAATAAATGTGTATACAGGCGCAGGCAACGCAGAACAGGTCTGCAAAAAACACCGCGCCTGCGGTAAGCGATTCTTTTGTTATGCACAACAGAACCGTTTTTGTTAAAGCCGGCAAAAGGCTAAGTGCCGCAAGCACCCCGAAAATCCATTTTGCCGAGAAACACCCATATGCCGCTCGGACATATTCTCCGAATTTTCTCATAGACATTTCCTTTAATTTTTCTTTGCTTCAGGCTTTCGATTATGATCTGAAATCAAGCCTTCAACTTGTTTATCACAAGCTCGTTTTCCAAATGCTGCGATATACTGTCGGCTATGGCGGTCGTTGCCCTTCGGATACCGGTATCGGACAGTCCCTCGCAAGGATGTATCATTGTTACGGTCAGTTCCGTTCCCGTTTCCTGTTCATTTACGGAGACGGAAAACCGGCTTAAATTACCGTATACCGACATCTCTGCTAAAATGGTGGATGCGTCTTTTTTTTCATATTCGGCACCGTTTTTATCCAGCACTTCATAAACGGCGAAGATCACATATTGCCTTTTATACGGCAGTATTATTCTTGTTGTTTTACTGTCCGGCAAAGCGGAAAGCTGCCTGTTCACCGTCCGTCACCTCCTTTTCATCACGATTCTGCGATAAACCGTTTTTGTTATGGTGTTATTGCTTTTCAATATACCCGCTGATAGGTTCGGCATACATATTGTCATCGGTCACTGCCTTGTACTGCTTGCCGTCGTACACATCTGTAAAACCGTTCGTAGCCTTGTAAATTTCGCCGGTCTCGGTATCGTAAACGCGCTCGTAGCCGAGGGTGGCGTCGCTCTGCTTCTGGCTCATAATGTCCTGACTTCTATTGCGGCTTTCCCAGGAGGACATAAAGCCGTCCATGGTCGCATTGAAGTTCTGGCTGATCTGCTGAGCAAGGGCAACCTTTTCATTGCTTGCCTGATTGGTGGTACTGACAAAGCTCTCGGAATACTGCAGGGTTTTGAAGCAATCGGTCAGCACACCTTCCCACTCGATAAAGGTGTCCTTTGCGGCGGTAACAGCAACGATGTTGTAAGCCATATAGTAGCCGCCGTCCACCGTCTGGAGCTGATAGCCTACCACATTGCCGTTGGAGATGGCAAGGCTGCCAAAGTCCACCACACTGGCGGCAAATAGGCCCTCACCCTCTTTGCCGTTATCCGTGAATGTCGCACGAAGCTGCTCGTCGCCGAGAGCGGAGGACTTCATCGGGCTGGCAGAGGGATAGCGTTCGGTTACCGTAAAATTATCAAACTGGGGGAAGGCATATCCCGAATAAGCAGGCTCCATCTCCGATGCAAATGCAGTATACTGTGAGAATATTTTGAAAAAGCCCTCTGTAGACGGGTTATCAAGCACAGCGGCCTTAGCAAAAAGCGCCGCCTGGGTATTCCCCATGCTGTAGTTCTGTTGCCATGCATCTTTGCCAGCCTGACTGTGCAGAAGAATATCGGCTTTGAGCAGCACAAACATCTGATTGAGCGGTTCGTTCGGGTCGCTTACCCGAATACTGTGGTAGATATTTGTTCCGCCGGTCGTTACCGTCCAGCCCTTTGGGATGGTCATGCTGAAATCGGCGGTTTCGTATTTTTCGGTCTGCACGGCTTTTGCCGCCGTTTGCGTCACCTTGACCCCGCGTTCTGTTTGTTCGGCTTTTGTCGCCGTTTGCGTCACCTTGACTCCGCGTTCTGTTTGTTCGGTTTTTGTGCCGTCATCGTTCACAACGGTTTTGCTTCCGCAGGAGGCAAGAAGCAAGGTCATGACCAAGACCAACGCAAGTGCCGTGATTCGTTTTGCATTCATCGTGTTTCTCTCCTTTTCCTTATTTCTGATCATAGTTCCAATAGAAACGGCAGGGATCGTATTTTTGATACGCACCGTATCCGTCTGTAAGCACCTCGGCAATGGGGAGCATCGTATAGTCCACGGTGATCACATGGCTTGTGCTGATGTTGCGGACATCACCGTAAAAAGCTGTGAGCAGCTCAAGCTTTCTTAGCTTTACATTGCAGTTGAGATGCTGCGCTGCGGGATAATAGGGAGACACCGAGCCGTCCGGCGCAAGCTGCGCTTTTGTGTCGCTGTCGTCCAAAGGCTCCGAGGCATACACGATCTCATAAAAGGCACAATTGGTCATCAGAATGTTCCGATTAAGCAGCCGGATTGGTGCTTCGCCGACAAGCTCAGACAGCTCCAAATCAAAGGCAATGTACTCCCGCCAATCCATGTCCCTATACCAATTCCAGCCGGTCGTACCCTTATCAAGATATTTGCCCGAAAAAAGCAGACTGACTTTACCGCCGACAACGGTGATCATCGGATCGCCGGAGTAGACCTTATCGGCATTTAAGTATTCTACCGTATGATCCTCCAGCGCCTTTCCGTCGGAAGCATAGCGGTAAACCTTTCGGAACAGCGGATGCTGCGCCTTATCCATCGGCGAGGCCGTAAACGGCGGGTTGCTGACCTTATAGCCGGAGCCGTCATTTAAGTAGATCTCTCCCATTTCACCGTCATGGGTCAGGCGCCAATATCGGATATTTTTTCCGGGCAGGGTGCCGACCTCCTGTATGTTCTTGCCGTTTGCCAAAACGGAGTTGAAATTTGCCTGATACAGCTTTCCGTCAGCCACCACGAAATCGTTGACGGTTTTACTGTAGCCGTGATCCAGATTACAGTCGAATTCGGCGTATTCGTTTATAATGCCCTCGCCGCCGACAAATGTCTTGTAGTCCGATTGGTCATACGGCTTGCCGCGCTCCTTGAGAAGCGCCTGTTCCAGCGTTACCGGCTCCGCCTGCGTAGATGTGTTTTGTGAAGGCTTTGGGATTGATGTAGAACTGTATGTTTCCGAAGGCTTTTTGGCACAGGCACTCAGAGCCAAACTTGCAAGCAAAAGGGCAGTTAAAATTTTGGGCAAATAATTCTTATTATACCTTTCGATCAAATATAAGAGTTTGTGTCGCAATTCGTATTCCTCCCGACCGTCTTTGCATATAATTATACTTACAGAGTGCCGATTTTGATATAAGGGAAGTCCGCCAATCTGCCGAAAATGGGGTGGCGGAACTCCGCCATTCTTAAAATTGAGGCAAAAATATCGGTTTCCCCTGAAAAAAGCGCAAAAAAATATCCTCCCACATCGGCAGGAGGATAAAATGCTTTTTGTTATGTTTAATTATACATTGTTATAAAGAGTAACAAGCCCGATCCGTGATTTTGCACCTGTTTTTTCATATATGGCGGAGACATATCTCTCTAAGGTTCGTCTGGAGACATACAAACCATCGGCTATCGTCTGCAATCCGTCTTCAGTATTGACAAGCAGTCCGAAAACCTCGGTTTCTCTCTGCGTCAGCGAAAACTGCTCCGACAACTTTTGCAGTCTTTCACTGTCACTCAATTTATTTCTGTCTTTTGCGTCAAGCCTCTCAAAGAAGCTTCTTCTCATATTCGTATATATGAATGCGGCGACGCTGGCAAGGACGAACATGATCAGTTCAATGGTGGTGATGGCAATATTATTGCCGGAATTGAGCAGTGCAAGGGAGCCTCCCGTGATTACAGCGGCGACAAGATTATTGACGGCTCTGCCGAGCCCCGCCCACAGCTCCGGCATTTTTGTGTATCGGGCGATCTCCATAAAGGAAGAGGTAAAGAAAACAGCAAAGAAGCCGGCGGACAGATAGAATATGACCAGACCCACCGTGAACGGCCCGGCAAACTGAATAATGACAAGGCAGGTCGTAGACAGAAGCATTACGCAGTACATGATCACACTCATATATTTTCTGCCTGCAATATCAAATAAAAAACCTGCCATAAGACCGCTGAGTGCGAGAAGTATTCTCGGCCACTGACCAATATTCACAGTTCCGTTTGCGTGGTATACGGTGACCGCATTGTCCATGGTGCCAAAAATACAGGTCATCAGTGCGACGAAAAGGGCGAGGAGCAAAATGATTTTCAGGCTATCCTTTCCGCTTTCGTCGTTTTCCTCTTCGGTTTTGCTTTTGGAGAAGGCAGGGACAACGCTGTTTTTTTCTGCTTTTATCAGCATAAATGCCAGCAATAGTATAAATGCAGAAAGTATGCCAGCTTCTATGTAATCTATATGAACCAAATTGTTGTTTGCGATTTGAAGCAAGATTCCAAGCATATAGGAAACGCCTGTCAGTCGCGCAATATAGGTGTTGTCCTCTAACAGACATAGTGTTTTGTAGAATACGGCACTTCCAAACACGCCGAGAATCAGAAACAGCAAGAGTCCCATGCCGAGTGTAAGTGCATAAGAGGCATGGCGGCATATCACAAAAAGACAAATAACCGACAAAATTGCTGCGCACATTGCAGGTGCGGTTTGCCATTTTCCTTTACAAAATCGAGAGAAAACAGGATACAGAACGAAACCGATGACGCTGATACCAAGCGCATAGTTTTGGGCATTTACCGATTGATTTCCCGAAACCGTGCGGGAGATCATATTGACAAACAAAAATTCCGCGCCCAGAAACACAAAAGTAAATAAGCTCATCAACACGATCGCCTTTGTATAGGGGATTCGATTTTCCTCATTAAAGGCATCGCTTTGTCTGATTTTTTTCAAAATGCTGTTCATAATCAAACCTCTTACTCACTGTCGGACACGAATTCCAACATGTCATTCGGCGTACAATTCAGTGCTTTGCAGATCTTTCCCACGGTTTCAACCGTGATATTTTCATTCCGTGTCATTTTGAAAATGACATAGTTGCTGATGCCCGCAGCCTTTTCCAGGCCCTTCTTTTTCATATCCTTGTCAATCAGCAATTTCCAGAGCTTTTTATAGCTAATATTCATATCGTCAGCCTCGATTCAATTAGGGTTTGCTTCCTCCGAACAAAATCCGAAAAAAGCAGAAGTGACTGTCAAGAATATAATAGCATATTTCTGTGAAAAACACAACGGGTTATAAAGCAATAAATTTATTTTTTGTGGTTTTTCACGATTTCACTACAGCAGAAAGAAAAAAGCACAGTCGGTTTAGGTTCGATTTGCCTTGCCGAATATCTGCCGGATAACAGACTCTTACAAACCGCATATATCCTCTTGCTATTCTTTCTGCTGTAGTTATTCTTCAGTTGGGTAGTTCACTTTCTCCTTCCACCATGACAGGTGGCACCTGTCAGCGTATAGGTGCAATTGCCCCTTGGCGGAGCGTTTTGCTGACGGAAAGGTAACTTGCCCTATAAGAATTTTCTCGGCTATGCTAAGGGCAAAGACGGCAAGCCGGTCATCAATGAAAAGGAGGCTGAAATTGTACGACTGATATACCGATTGTTTCTTCAAGGAAAGACCGCATCAGGAATTTGCAAACACCTTGACGGACTTGGAACACCAACTCCAACAGGCAGAAAAGCCTGGAACCAGACAACGATAAACAGTATTCTGCGCAACGAGAAATACAAGGGTGACGCACTTTTGCAAAAAAAATTTACTGTAGATTTTCTGACAAAAAAGCAAAAAGTCAACGAGGGTGAAATTCCTCAATACTATGTTGAGGACAACCACCCGGCGATCATCGACCCTTTGGAATTCGATATGGTGCAAGCAGAAATTGCAAGACGACAAAAGCTCGGTCCGCTACTACAGCGGTGCTTCTATTTTTTCAAGCAAGGTAATATGCGGTGAGTGTGGCAGCTTTTACGGTCAGAAAATCCGGCATTCCAACGACCCTTATCGCAAATTGTGTGGCGTTGCAACAGAAAGTTCAACGGAAAGTATGTGTGCGAAACTCCGACATTGGACGCTGACGAAATCAAAGAAAAGTTTATTATTGCGTATAATCAGCTGCTCGGCAATCGCAAAGAGCTGTTTGAAGCCTGCGAGCTTATGTGTGAAGAAGTTGGCGACTGCTCTGCCCTGAACGCAGAAATTGATAAGCTGAATGAAGAAATCGAGGAAGTTACCGAAACGGTAAATCGGTTTGTAAAAGAAAACGCAAGCACAAGGATTTCACAGAGCTTATATAAGAAAATCAATATTCAGACTTTTATGCGATTTCCGTTCCTTAAACCGGAATTTTGCCCATCGGGAACTTTTCACTCCTCAATACGGTTTCCTTCAGATTTCACCTCACGGTGAACACCCTTGCCTTAGGCTGACAGTTTCTACTGCCAAGATGCAGTAGACTTTTGCTGGCAAGTGTTAATGCGCGCACCGAGTGCACACTAAAAACCGCAGGAATCCAACTCCCTGCGGTTTATGAATATTTGTCTATTATGTTTAAGTTTCGTTTTAACTTTGCCCCACTGTACTGCAATCAAACCGCTGTTGATACATTTTTCAACCTACTTTGAACATTAAGGCAAGTTCTGCACCTGCCTTAATGTTCTGATATTGTTTTTTATATGTTTTTTTGAGATTGCTTGTTTACAAAATCAAAAAATTCTTTGCACAAGCAAGCGGCATGTTTATCAAGTTTACACTTGCAAAAATTCGCAATATATAAAGGAATTTCTTTATAGTAAGCTTCTGCGATACTTCCTGCCATTGCAGCTATTGTGTCTGAATCACTTCCGTATGAAATTGCAAGTTTTATGGCTGATTCAAAGTCAGTGCTTTCTAAAAAAGCAGCAACTGCCAAATGAACTGTATCCTGACAAGTTACACTATAATTACTTTTTTCACGCAATACTTCAACCGAAAAATCAAGTCCTGAATAGCCAAATTCTCTGATAATATATTTTTTAATTTCATCTTTAGATTTTCCGTTTCTCGCAAGAAAAATTGCAGCCGCTATACACATTGCGCCTTTCTCGCCCTCAGGATGATTATGGGTTATGTCAGCAGATAATTTTGCAAAACGCATAGTTTCTTCCATAGTGTCAAAAAACCACCCAACGGGACTTACTCTCATTGCAGAACCGTTTCCAAAACTGTTATAAGGTTCGTATTCATCAATCAGATAGGCTTTGTTGCACCATTGCCAAAAACTAAATCCGTATCCCAGTGGTTGATTTTTATATTTTCTGCAAACATAGTCAACCATTCTTTTCACTAACTTGTCTTTAAAGTAATCATCATTTTCATAATCATTTAGATCATGCAACAACCAGTCAGCAACAGCAAGGGTCAACACAGTGTCATCAGTAAAATGGCTACCGTCTCTGAACAAATCAATTTCTGAAATATTATTGTATTTCTTCTTTTCAAACTCAAATGTTGAACCTAAAATATCTCCGCAGATTGCGCCGAAAATATTATTGTTTGTCCTACAGGCATAACAAATACCTGAGCAATTATTATATATCATAGAATTTTTCAAGTTTAGCTTTTAGATATGAATTTTTCATTAACTCGTTATACAATTCTTCCTTACTAATTATATAAATATTTGTGCCGGCATATTCTTTTCTATATTTATCAATATCCTCGTCTTTCCATTTTCCTGAAAAAAGATAGATTTTATCATAACTCTTTTCATCATTATATTCATTTGGAATAATGTCGTCACTTTGATTTTTGACCTGGCAGGTTATAGGATTTCTATTTACGCTTACAAAGCTAAATTCATAATTTTGTTTGTTAATTTTACAGGAAGAGGGCAATAAAATATATCCCTCTTTATAATGCCTTTCATAAATAAACTGACTAACGAGGTCCTCCAACTCCATATAGTTTAAACTCGTTACAAAATTATCTTGATTTAACAAGGGCTTAGGTATATTAAATTCCGTAGTCTTGGATGCTCTTTCATAAGATGCAATTATCATAATTTTTAATTTATTATTTGCAACTCTCTGAATGGTAGAATGATATCTTTGTGAAAATCTTCCAATTATATCAGATGGTAATTCTTCTTCATTTTCAAATTCAAACCATTCCTTTACATTACATCCCCATGATAGCCTATTAGCACCATTAACAGAAAATCTTTGAATATACTTTGCCTTGCCATCAACTCTGCCTAAATAGAAATGAGAATTTTTCAGACGCATTATCACTAAATCGCCGTCAGCAATGTTTTGGTACATTTTAAGTGCAGTCTTATATGATTCTTTGTATTGAGGACGGTCTATTTCAACCATTGATTCATACTTTGCTTTGTTTTCTTCAGTAATCTCTTCGTTGTCTGCAATTTCGTCAATTATTTTTGTCGCCCAACCCATACCAAAAATATTATTTTTAATGCATTCTTGTTGAAAAGGTAAAACCTCAGATGAATATCTTTCATCCTTAGGAAATGGCATAAGATTAATAATCCAGCAGTTAATTCCGTTTAAATTAATTTGTTTCATCAATAATTACTCCTTTTTATTCATAATTTTTCTTAGCAAAATCAATATCAGCCTTAATTTCATCAACAAGGCTTTGCGGAAAAATGACCTTGATATGCCTTGAATATTTCAGTGTCCACATTTTCATGGCAATCGGGTTTACCTTGACAGTCACCGTGACCTCATCGCTTGTAACGTTTTCGGGAATTGTTATGCTTTGCAATGATTCGCAATACATAAAAGCGCCATCTCCAATGCTTGTTACACTGTTCGGTATTGTTATACTTTTCAATGATTTACACTGTGAGAAAGCATCCTCTTCAATACTCGTGACACTATCAGGAATTGTTATGCTTTTCAATGATTCACACAAGAATAAAGCACCTTTTCCTATGCTTGGTACACTTTCGGGGATTATTATGCTTTCCAATAAAACGCACCACCTAAAAGCATCGCATCCCACGCTTGTTACACTGTTTGGTATTGTTATGCTTTTCAATGATATACAATACATAAAAGCAAAATCACCTATGCTTGTTACGCCATCAGGAATGATATAAGATGTATCTTTTTCCCCTTCCGGATATTTAATAAGTACGCTTTTGGACTTGTCGAACAATACACCTCCACAAGACAAATAATTGGAATTACCCTCGCTTACATTTATGCTTTGCAACGAATTACATCCTGCAAAGACATAATTTCCAATGTTTATTACACCGTCAGGAATTGTTACAGTCACATTTTCTTCTTCTCCCGACATTCTGCACTTTGTCAGAACACCGTCGTGAATTTCAAAATGCGGAGTACACATACAATCATCTCATAATAATAGTATCATCATTTTACATAATAGTCAATCAGTTTTCTTTTATTTTTGTGTTTATTTTAACAAGACAGATGAACCAAAAACAGGACATCCGTTATAAATTCTGATTTTGAAAAATGAAACGCTTATTTTTAAAAATGAAACGGTCAAAAAGTTTTGTGTCAGAATAAAAAATCGGCTCTAAAAACACACTCAACGGCTACCTTTTTTATTACAAAACAGCCGTATTTTTTATTCACTCTGACACTTTACTAATCGGCAAAAATGCCGTAAATACTGATTACAAGCCGTTTTTAAGAGATAAAAAATGAACCGCAATTAAGATACACTTTGTATCAAAATTGCGGTTCTTATTTGGTGGAGATGATTCGGACACGGAAAAACTCACACTCTTAAAATATTTTCTTTTAAGGAATAAAAATAAGATTTCTTAGTGTATAAAGTAAATGCTTTATATAAATGCTATAAATCATAGTCTATACTACTATCCAATCTCGGCAACAAAAACCTTATTGCAAGACAGTTAAAACTGTAAAACACCACACTACACGCTTTATGCGTGTTGCGGTGTTTTGGCTTGCAATAAGGTTTTTGTTGCCGAGTCGTTTTTATATTGATGTACTCTTACAATGATTTATATAAAGTACAAAGAATTTTAAAAATATAAAGATTTGGTAAAATTAAATAAATATTCCAATAGTACTGATTTAATTTAATTTAATAACAGCAAGCTTTTCCCTATTTTTGGAATTTTACAAGGAACAAGACAAGGTCAGTATAACTCTATACTATTCCATAGCATTATAATATAATTTGAGAGGAGATGTCGAAATGCAAGGAGTGATATTTGAAATGGATGTAAGTAATATTAAGTGTGAATATCTAAACGGAGCATATAGTGAACTTGCTAATCTGTTAGGTATTGAAGCAGTCTTGAAAATACATTCAGCATACAGAGGTCAGCAAATCACTTTTCCTGTGCAACTATTTAGTAAAGAATTTTTAAAAAAGCAAATTGTTGATGAATACAACGGATATAATATCAAACAGCTTGCTACTAAATACGGATACAGTGAAAAATGGGTACGACAAATTTTAAAAGAACACATTGACAAGCAAAAGTCTGATTAAAGAGGTGATTTTATGCCAGATAACGCAAAAAATAAAAGTAGTATCGTTATTTTGATTATCATAGCATTAGTAATTTTCGGTGTGCTTGGATATGGTATATATCAAAATTACCCTAAGAGCAAAAATAGTACACCAGATGAAATACATACTACACAAATTGCAACTACTCAAGTACAAACAACTATGCAGAATACCACTGTAGTTCCGACTACAATAGTGCCGACTACTACAGAGCCTACAACAGTTGCTCCTACAACAATAGAAGTAACAACTGTTCAACCTACCACCAAAGCCGAAATCAATAAAGAAGATGTATATCAAGCCTATCTTGAAACAATTAATTCAAACGAAATAGAAGGCTATTACATTTATGATGTTAATCACGACGGTATAGCAGAACTTATTATTAGCATTGGAGATAATTTATCAAAACTTCATTACGATTTTTATACTTACGATGATAATAAGGGACTTTACTATGTAGGTACAATTAATAGCAGTAGAGTTTTTTATGAATCTTATGAGGGTTCTTTAAAAACATTTTGGGCAAAACAAGGCTCATATTGTTTTGCAGAAGTCGAACTTAATAATGGAAGAATTAATGAAAATATCATTATTAACGATTATACATCAGGTGCTTATCCTGATCTTGACGGTGTTAAATTAACTGAATCAAGTCCTTATGACACCAATCTTTTAGCTAATGAATTTAATTAATAAAAAGGAGAATATAAATGGACAAAATAGATTCTAATACAATCATAAAAAATCTTACAGGCATATTATGCGGTACAATTATCATATCTCTGCTATTTCCTTTTGTTTCAATAGGAGCTTCAGCAAATGCAGGAGGTATGGGAGAAGCAGAAGAAAGTACTGTATTAAATGGGTTTCAAATAATTACGGATGGTGGATTCTTAGGAATACTACTTATTGTCTGCCCTATTGCTATACTTATTGCTAATTACTTACCACAACTTCAAAAATATAAAAAGATTGTATCACTTGCTTTATCTGTTGTTGGTATTGTAATGATGTTTTTAGTATCAGGTAATATATCTGCTGGTGCAAATGCAGGTGGTGAAGCAGTAGGTCAAATGACAGGAGGTTCAGTATCAGTAGAAATGAAAACCAACTATTTATTAGGTTTTTGGCTTATGCTCATATTCTTTATCGGAATAGTTATTTTATCAGCTATACAGTTTTTCAATCTCAAAGGAAATAAAGTTTTTGACGCAGTAAATAATGGCACTTCTGACGAAAATGCACCTGAAATAAATTTACAAAAGATTGCAAATATAGCTAAAAGCAAAACAAATTCATCTACAGAAAATGCAAAAAGCAGTTCAAATGATTCGCAAAGAAATACAAGTATTATTAATGAGTCTTCAACACCACAAAGTAGCATTAATTACATATCAATGAATGCAACTGACAGTAATAGCTACACATCAAGCGTATCTCAATCAAATCTTCCCATAAATCAAACAAATGCAGAAAAAGAAAATCCAGAAAAAATAATGGAATTGATTAAAAAGCTTTTTGATATGAAAGAATCGGGAATTTTGACTGACGAAGAATTCAATATAAAAAAGCAAGAATTATTAAATAAAATGTAATATAAAATGGGGTAAGTACATATGAAAAACGGTTTTGTCTTTATAAAATTAATGGTATTCTTTCTTATAATTGCAGGTATTAGCTTTGGACTGTATTATTTTCTTAAAATGCCAATGTTATTCTATACTTGTGATGGATGTATAATTATTGCAGCTATATTCTTTATTGCATGGTTATTCAGACTTTTCTTTAAGAAAGATATTGACCGTAGCTTAAGTAGTGTTGATACAACAAAATGGAATTGTAACTACTGTGGAACGGAGAATCCAACAGAAGCAAGATTCTGCACAAATTGCGGCAAAGAACATTTACAAGAGGTGAATATAAATGACAAGTAAGGTATCACGCAATGCCAAACAATGTGTTACCTGTGAATATTGGAGAGGTCGCAGTGTTGAAGTTGATACACCTAATTTCATAATATGTGACCCAAAAGAGCGTGCTATATGCAATCAAACTGACTTTATTAAAGCTGTTTGGCAGTCTTGCATTAATCACGAAAAAAGACATAATCTTTAATAAATAAAAATGCACTCACCAAAAGGCGGTGGGTGCATTTTTGCATAAATAAATGACAGAAAGGAGCAGAACAATGGAAGCATTATGGTTTGTGCTTGGATTTGTTGTGACAACAACAGTTGTACTTGCAACGGAAAAACTTATCATCAAAAACTAAAACGGAGGTAAAAATGTTTGGACTTATAATGACATTGACTGCAAAAGTCGCAGTAGAAATGTTTGCAACAGGTGCAGGAACGGCTATTACACTTCTCTGCACAGGAACAAAGCTGAGGAAAAGAAAATGATTGAAATATTAACACCTGATGATGTATCAAAAATCAAGGACTGTTACATTGCAGAATATATTAAAAATCTTCTCACAAATCTTCTGACACAAACCTCTGACTGTTCGCTTGAAACGGTCGGAGGTATTTTTTATGTTGAGAATGAAAAAGACTTTGATAATTACAAAAAGTTTGGTTTGACCTCAAAAATAACAGAAAGCAGATTTGAATGGATTAACTTGATAGGCAATGATTTTCTTGACGGATGTATTGTTCTTGACAATGACAGGGCAATAAACATTGTCGGCAAAGCTGACTATTTCAGAAAAGGAGTATTGAACAATGAGTATGGCGAACACAATTGAAACAAACAGCACAGTAAAAACAACGGCGGTCTTTTCCAAAAACAGAAAAGACCGCTATTTATTGAAAGCAGAATGGGACAGCAATAAAAAGTCGCTTGCAATAATAATGACCTATCCCTCATCTGCCGATGAATTGATTTTTGACCAAACAACCATGCTTGTCAGGAACGGAGCGGTAAAAAATGATTTCGGCTCCGTTTCAATAATCAATCTCTTCTCATCAATCGACAACCCTTTGCCTAAAACAGACAAAACAAACACTTCTTTTGTAATGAGAGAATGTGACAATGCAGATGTAATAATAGTTGCATATGGCAGAAGCACAAGCTTTGAGGAAGAAAAGAAGGCTTTTCTCAATGCTTTGACAGAACACTATAATGACAAACTGCACACAATCATTGACTCAAAAGGCTTGATGTTCTCGCACCCTCTCTCACCCTTTGCACACCAGTGGAACATTCAGAAATTGGATTTGAAAAGATGATTGCATTGCCTTGAGATTTTCTCTTTGTGTGCGAGTGTGCATTGATTGAAAAAACGGGATTTCGGGGAAGAAGATTTTTCAAAAGGACTCTCAAAGTGAAAAATCTCCCGAAATTCCATCCACATTTTCGGTCTGCCCCGAAAATGCCTTTTTTCTCTTTTGGAATTTTGTCTGACAAAATCTCCGTCAATTTGCACAAACCATGGTTTTTATTTTTTTGTCAAAAACGACCTCTGTCAGAATTTTTCAGAAACTTTTGAGGAAGACTTTCAAGGGCAAAAATCTCCGCCACAACAATTCAGCAATTAAATAGCAATAATACACAATTTGTTCATATCCACAGTTATTTTTTAAAGCATTGACAACAAATAAATTCGAGCCTATAATAGCAATACCGAATAAATAGGAGGTGTTATTATGCAAAATAATATAAATTCAAATGATTGCATAAAAGAAAAAATTTCTTTGAGTAAAAAATTTCAAAAAGTAGATATTTCAGAAGAGGAATATCAAACAATCATCCATACCCTAAAGACACATTACATTGTCGATAAGGAAAATAACTTCATCGGTGTTGTTAAGAAGAATAAATATTCTTACGAAATCCGATACATAATGACCTATTGCAAGGTGTTAAGAAAAATCATTGATGTGACTACAAAGCAAATCAAGATTGAGTATGAATACAACAATGGTATTGAAATTGATACCGTACAGCTTGACGGTGAATCTCTGTCGAAATTTGGTTTAAAAACACTTCTGTCATACGGTGTCAGATTTAATGAAACCGATATTGATGAAGTGAATAAATATCTTATGAGAACCGATATGAAAGCAGAAATCGTATATGGCTATTCAAAACTTGGTTGGGACAAAATAGACAACAGTCTTGTATTCAGATACAACAATCTGATTGCTAAAGAACCGACAAACAAAAAGTACATATACAACGGTAATCTTTGTCTGAATCATAAAGGTTCTTTAGATGAATGGTGCAATATGATACAGAATGAAGTCTGCGGAAATATTCCTATGTCATATCTTCTTATGGCTTCTTTCGCTTCCCCACTTCTTTCAATCTTAAATTTTTCACACGATTTTGGCTCAATACTTTTCTGTCTTTGTAATAATTCAAGCAAAGGCAAAAGTACAACAGCAATGTTGTGTGCAAGTGTGTACTCATCTCCTGTATTGAATAAAGGTGTTGCAATCACATTTAACGGTACAGAAAATGCACTCCAAGAGTTTTTAAGCCAAATAAACGGTCTTAGTGTTGTGTTTGACGAACTCGGTTCTTCAACAATCACTAATCTTGAAAGACTTATGTACAACTTTTGTTTAGGCAGAAGTAAACTAAGACTGAATGGCGATGCTTCACTTCAGGAAGTCAAAGAATTTTCTTCAGTTATTTTCACTACATCAGAAATAAGCTTTGTAAGCGAAAAATCTATGGACGGCATAAAAACCCGTGTATTTCAGATTGAAGATACGCTTACAAAAAATGCAGAGAATTCTGACAACATCAAAAGTATTGCAATGGCAAACTATGGTGTTGCAGGAAATAAGTATCTGCAAATGCTTGTTGACAAAGGTCAGGAAGAAATTGAATCAGACTATCAGAAATACAAAAATATTCTTCTTGAAAAGAATAAAGATATTGATGATAAGTGGAAGTCAGAACACTCAAATATAATGAGTGAAAGCTCCTTGGCTTGTTTTGAGCAGAGAAAAAGATTGACAGACAGAATATTATCAAAACTTGCAATTGTTGTTCAAGCAACAGCATATGCAAAGGAATTGTTCAATTTCAATATTGAAATATCTGATATGATAGATTATTCCCTCAATCTTACAAGCAAGATAGAGTCCACTCAGACACCCGAGGATGAACTGATGACAATAGTTCACGAAGATTTTGTCAAGAATATAAAAAAGTACAAGATGAATTATCCCTTTGCTTTAAAAGTATTTGACAAGAGAAAAGCAGAAGCGATTGACTATGACTTGCTCAATAGCGGTTATGTCGGACTGGTAAGACTTAGTGCAAGCAACAATCACTATGAAATATGCGTAGCTAAAAACTACTTTGAGCAAATGATGAAGAATAACGGAATAGTTGATTTCCGCAAAAGACTTAAAAATCTGAGAGCAACAGGTGTACTCATTGCAGAAAAAGACAGACTTGTCGCAAGAGAGAAAATCATAAAAATCATTGACCTGAAAGTATATATTTTCAGATTTCAGTTTAATGACAAGATGATGTCACTTCACAATGCTTATGAAGAAATGTACTTTGACAAAATAGAAAACTCCGATAATAAAGACTTTCTGTCAGATGATGAAGTACAAAATATAGAAGAATGTCTTGGAGGTGAATGATTATGCCAACTTTTGATTTTATACCAAAGAAAAAATATGAATATATTGATGACGGTACCTACACAGGTATTCTTGACGATATATATTTCAGTCCCGATTGCCGTAACTGCTGGTTCACAATAAAGGTAGATTCAATAGAAAACGGCTATTTTAACTGTATGTTCTCTAATATGGATATAGTTTTAAATAACTTCTGTTGTGAGTATGTAGATGATAATAACTGTTTTTGCAGTGATAATGTACTCGGCAAAAAAATTGAATTTTCTGTAAGTCAAAGAAAATACGGCAACAAATCTTTTTCAAAAATAACAGCAATAAAAGTTATTTCCGATAAAGAATAATATTTTAAAAAATTAAATAAAAAATCCCTGCTTGCAGTATTATCTGCAAAAAATAATCATCAGATTTTATTAGATAAATGGTTATTAGTGGTTTGGCATAAGAGTTGTGTAATCTGGGATACACAAGCCAAGCATATAGAGTTTTACTCTATTTTAATCTCTTGATATACATAATATTAGGAGGTTTTAATATGAAAGAATCATTAGTGTGTTGCAGTATACCCCGCAATCTTCTGCTTAAACAGGATTACGACAAGAGTATAGATAAAGCTGAACATACAGACAACCGCATTTCTTCGGATTTCTATAATGTAATAATAGATGTCCTCATCGAAATGCTTAATATAGATTAAAATATAAACTTTGAAAATCATCTGTGCAGTTGCTTTTCAGTGACTGCACTTTATTAAATTATAAATACATATTATTAAAATGAAGAATTATTCTTATAGGAGTGGTATATATGGAAGAAACAATAAAAGCAGTCGGATATGCACGATTTTCTTCTTCAATGCAACGAGAAGAATCTATAACAGCTCAAAAAAGATATATGATGATGTATGCCAAAAGAAACAATATGGAAGTCATTGATTGGTATTGTGATGAAGCAAAATCAGCAAAAACAGTCAACAGACCTGCATTTCAGAAAATGATAAATGACGCAAAGAACAATCCTGAATTTAAGGCGGTATTGGTACATAAAACAGACAGATTTTCAAGAAATTTGAGTGACAGTATTCAATATAAAAAAATTCTTGAAGAATACGGTGTGCAAGTCATATTTGTTAATGAGCGTTTTGAAGATAATCCCGAAAGTCATTTATTGTATCATATAATGGGTTCGGTCAATCAGTTCTACAATGAAAATCTTGCGAGAGAAGTAATGAAAGGACTGAAAGAAAATGCTTATCAATGCAAATTTACTGGTGGCAGACCACCTTTAGGATATGATGTTGACAAAGACCTTAAGCTTGTCATAAATGAAAAGGAAGCCGAAGCAGTTAGATTGATATTTGAAATGTCTGCCGAGGGATACGGCTACGGAGAAACAATAGACAAGCTGAATATTCTCGGATACAAAACTAAAAAAGGATTGCCATTTGTAAAAAACAGTTTGTATGAAATACTAAGAAATGAAAAATACAAAGGTACATACATTTTTAACCGCAGTTGTTCCGCAAATGCTTTGAATAAAAGAAACAATCACAGAAGAAAACCCGAAGAAGAAATAATAAGGATTGAAAACGGCTGTCCTGCTATTGTTTCGTCAGGATTGTGGCACAGAGCAAATGCAGTCAAAAAAGCAACTCGAAGCAGTTATACAAATGCAAAAAATACATATCTGCTAACAGGTCTTATACATTGCGGTGAATGTGGTGGCAAATTTCACGGAAATATCCGCTATAACAAAAACAACACAAATTTGGTATATAGATGCAGTGCAAAAAAGAATAAAAGAAAATGTGAATCAAAAGAGATAAGATGTGAATATCTTGACAGCTTTGTTATTGATAAATTTGTTGAATTTTTCTTCAATGGCGATAATATAAAGGTAATAACAAAGCAATTAAATGAGCAATACAGTAAGTCTTGCATTTCTGATTTAGAATACAACGAAGCAAAGTCAACCTTAAAAATTCTCGAAAAGAGCAGGAATAATCTTGTTGAAGCAATAGCAAAAACAGGTATAAATGACATAATATCCGACAAAATCAAGGAATATGAAGAACAAATCAAAAAGACTGCCGAGTTCATTCAAAAGTATGAAAAGCAAAAAATTGACAGAGTAATAACAGAAGATGAAATCAGAGAACAAATCAATCATCTCAAAGATTACTTTTACAACCCTAAGAATTTAATAAGAACAAAATATGTTCTTTCTCAATATATAGGCAGAATTGACATCTCAAACGAAAATGTTCAGGTGCAATTCAAAGTATCAATGTCCCCATCAGATAATACTGATGGGGATTGTTTTTGTGTTCATACTGAGATGATAAAGAGGAAATATCTTTTTGATTATGTCTGCGAAAAGGTTGATTTTGAGCAATGGAACATAGAAAAACTAAACAAATCAGAATCGGAACATAGAAAAGGAGCATAGAAAAAGTGACTTATTTGGTGGACACTGACCGTATGCATACTCACACCGCTAAAAAATCCGATTGGAATGGGAGTTTTTAGGTATATGGTGGGTTATTCTGTGTACGGTTATATGATTTATATTGAAGCATTTTTTACTACATAAATGATTATCGTTTTGTCTAAAACACCGCATAGATATAGGAATTATCATAAACAGAAAAAGTCACGACTGCATATGCAATCGTGACCGAGTTGGTGGAGATGAGGGGAATCGAACCTATAATATTACAGCTAAACACTAAATATATTAATATCCGTGTTGCATTTTGTGTTGCATTTCAGTTATTTTTTATAATTCGTATCATCATCCACAGAATCTTTAAGCCTATGAACAATGTTCACGAGAAACTTTGGAATCGGCGTACCGAGCTCAGACAAATTCTCAAGAATTGAAATAAGTTCGTTAATAATAAGCCACACGCACACGATAAGACCACAACAATATGTAACGCCAAAATCAAATCCTGCTGTTGCAAGGCCCGAACAAATTAAATAATCAACCACACCGCCAACTGCAACGAGCACAAGGTAGCTAACTTTCTTCAGTATTCCGAGTAAACCTACTTTGCTTTCGATCTGCCCGTTCTTATATGCCGATGTCATTCCTGTTGCGTAATCAATTACCATCACAGCTACAAGAACCAGCACCGGAATCAATAACACATTAAAATATGAGGCTAACGCTCCGAGGACCACTGAAATAGTTGCTTGAATTATATTATCTTTCATTTTATACCTCCAAAAATCAAGTCAAAGTAATCTGCACTCTGTCAATGGCTTTTCCGAACGAACCTGCGTATCCGTCCTGCTTGCTGTCCTTTTCGTCATCGTACTGCCAATCGTAATAGTTTTCGCTTAAGCTTGATACTCTGTATGTAGCCTTATAGTAGCTGCCATGTGCAGACTTAACATCAGCAGGAGTTGTATAATAAATCTGTACAGCGTCAATCTCCACACCGAGAATGCCTGCATAGCCGTTTACATCATCTTCAAGGTTAAAACCTGTAACCCAGTTAAGCCATTTGCCACCCTTCGTGTGCACACGATACTTAACTTTACCTTTCGATACTTTGATAGCAATACCGCTGATTGCCTCACCGGCAATACCTGCAAAGTCAGACAATCCTTTCACCGTTGGCAACCACTCGCCATCTGCAAAAACGCAATACTCAATAGTTGGCTTTACATCTGCGTTAGTTTTTTCTTGCTCAGATGTTTCGCTACTTGTATCCAGCTTATTCAAAAACTGTTCTCTCCATAGCTTGTCTTTAGCAGCTGAACCGCACCAGAACCCCGGGCAGATTTTGCCATTTGCATCATAATGTCTAATAACTCTTTCTTTAGAAATGTTATACTTTTTCATAAGTTCTTTTGTAAGTGCGATAACATTTTCAAGTGTCTTACCTGTGCACTCACTTGTTGAACCTGCAATTTCAATTCCGATTGAACGGCAATTAATATCCCAGTCGCCTGCATGCCAAGCAATATTTTTGTCAGCGACAGATCGTACAACCATTGTATCGTCGACAAAATAATGTGCCGATGTTTCAACTACATTATTCTTGAAGTAGTTACCGTTGTTCTCCGCTGTATCACCGTCATTGCCTGTATAGTGAATAACAAGTGTGTCAATATCAGATGATTTCCTGTTACTCTCGCTAAAGTTGCCTTTGTTGCACCAAATCTCCTTAAAATCGTATGACATACTATTTCCTCCCTTAGCTCTGATTAATCTTTACCCAACTGTCCCAAGTAGTTGCCGATGATGAATATCTAATCCACAACGCACTACTTGTTATGTATATTTGACTCCAGTTATACTCACCCGATGACAAGCATATCAACATACCTTTTGCCGTTTCGGGAATGTTAGCGGTTGAGGTAGTACATCTGTATACTCCTATTTCTCTTGTATTGCAGTCAGATATTCCACCCACTCCGTCTCTATTTCTTGTGCCTTGCGTGTTTGAAAAATTCTCAAATCCCAATGACGGTTGATTTGCAATATTAGGAGCGATAAAGCTGCTTGATATTGATATGTTTCGCCAATATGTTGGCAGTGTTTTATATCTGTTAAACAAATAGTCAGACAATATTTTTAAATTTACGGATGTCTGTGCTTTGATTTCAAGGCCTGTAATGTGAGCAGTACACGAGCTGTAATATTTATCCGGATTAGCCGGAACCTCTGCACTGTCAATAATAACGCAGTCGCTAACCTTAGCATATTTCTCAATCATAGCCGCTGCGTATATAATTCTCAAGCCGTTAATAGTCGCCCTTGAATAATCACCAAGCCTTACGGCATACCTGCTTGAATCAGAACAGCACGAGCTCAATGTAGCATTCACATTGTCCCTTAGCACAAAAGCAGTACAAGTTTCCGTAAGCTCTTCAAGCGAGTTCCAATAGTGACATGTAACTATATCATTTCCGCCCGGCTCAATTCCCACATCAGTGTTATATACAATAATGTCTTTCCAGAAACTGTCTGTTGTCAGATTTCTGATTCCAACACTTCCAAGTATTGCCGATTCGTTAAACAGTAACAGTCCGCTTGCTACCGTTTCGATGTTGTAGCTTTTTACACCATCAGCTAAACTTCCTGCAAGAATACCTGCCACACTAAAATTTTTAATTTTAATATTTTTCAGCGAAAGATTGTGAGTACGATTATAATGTATTCCGTATTTGCCGTTATTGACATTGATTGTAATGTTCCGTATGTAACTGTTTCGTGATATATATCCGAGATTAGGGCTTTCAACATTAAGTTCAAAAGCCGCCTTATCATTACAATCGCTTTCGATAATTGCTTGTGTATCACCGTCTATATACATATCTTTTGCCAAAATCGGCTTTGTAATCTTATATGTTCCTTTTGGAATATATACAGGAAGTCCTAAGTCAACAGCTCTTTGTATTGCGTTCGTGTCATCTGCAATACCGTTTCCTATTGCTCCAAACATTTGCGGAGTGTTGCACAACAGCTTTGCACTTATCTTCTCATTGAATATCGTCATCAGTCTTTCATATATGTCTGCGCCGATACTATCATTTACAATTATTCCCTTGTTTAAATTAATCGTCACAACATTAGTTGAAATAGTTACAGCCGTACCGTTATTATCAAACACTCCTGAAATGCCAAATTGTACTTTACTCTTATTCTTCAGTACAGCCGAAGGAATTTTAATTGCAGCTGATAAATTATTGATTTCAACCACATCGCTATGAGTTTCGTCACTCAATCCGCAGAAGAAAGTAGCCGATACAACACTGCATTTTTCCCAGTCATCGCCGCCCCTAAAATTCAACTTGATTTCAGAATACTTATTCTCAGAACTAACCGGGTTAAATCCATCCGTTTTCTTTAAGGTGTTCTTATAAACAGAAAAGCAAATTGTATTCACATTATCACCTCTTATATAATTGTAAAAATTATATCCCCCTAAAACAACCCCACCGCAAGGGTGAAAATTCTCCCTTGCGGTGGTAATTAATTTACTTTATTTTGTTTTGATATTTTTTCAAAGCCGTTTTCGCATTATCCCAACTTCCGTAAATTCTCGTCAATTGAGTAACAAGTTCTCTTGTGCGCTGCCTGTCATTGCCTGTAGATGCCTCTATATATTCGCCCCACAGTTTATCTGTTCTGCTTGTGCTTCTCATAGCACTCTTTATCTCCTTTTTTGTTTTTCCTCCCTTTTCTATAAGATAATTTTCAATCATACTATAGTTTTCAGTATCACCGTTAATCAGGGCGTCAAATAAATCAGAATACCTGTACATAACAAGTTCATTTTCCTCACTTGTATCATCAAATACAGATGTACTTCCCGTTTCATCATCAGACTTTGATTCATTAATCTTATTGATTACAAATTCAGCGCCTTTTTCGTTAAACCCATTGTCAATAAGCTCCTGTTTTCGGTCCTCGTTATCTTCAATTTCAGACACAAGCTTAGCCTCGCTTTTAATAAATCTATCAATAGCTTTTTGCACATCTTTACTGTCAAAACCACAGTCAATAACCTTTTGCCTGTATTTTTCGTAGTCAGCAAGATTACCGTTAGCCTTAGCAACACCTGCTTCCTCAATATCATCGTCTGCAGAAAGTGCGGTAACAATCTTATTCTTTATATATGAAGTAGCCTCACTTTCTGTTTTACCCTTTTCTTCTATAAGAATTTCTTTCCACATATTTTCGTAATGCTCCGCTCTTGTATCATTGCCGCTCTTTTTGTCTTCAACTATGTAATAGTGCAGGTAATCAGTATTCACATTACCCTTGTTATCGGTAATAATTCTTCCGTTTGTTAAATCTTTCAAATAAGCCATTCCCGATATTCTAAGACGAGAAATATTAGTCCAAGGTACACCCACACAATCAGCAAACACTTTTAAAAACTCCCAATATTTACCGCTTGTAATGTTTTGAATCATATCATTAATTGAATCAACGCTCATTACCTGCAAGCCGTAAAATGTCTTGTCCTTGTCAATTGCACTGCTTACCGCATCATACAGATAATCACCCATTGCAAAGCTGCCGAATATACCGTTTAATACTTCATTAATGTAGCTAAACCCAATATTTTTCGCAGATATGTTTCCCTCATCGTCAAACAAATCATCCCAACGATGATACAAACATATTGATGACAACAAAGACAAAGCGCCTAAAAGCAAATTTGAGCAAAAAGCACCGGCACAGCAAGATACAAATTTAAGTATAGCTTCTTTCCTGGCTTTCTTTGCTTCAACAGTAGAGTTATTTTTGTAATCATTCATTCTTGCTTTCATCTCAAGGAATGAATCAAGCATAGTGTTTCCTATCGCCATATTCTGCGAACGGAAAGCATTAAGCGAAAGCAATCTAAGTGCTTTATTTCTCAAATACTGCGGCTTAGAAGTAATCATGTTGTTCGGCTGGGATTCGTCAATACACTTCTCGAACTGCCTTGCAACCTCTCTGTAAAAAGCATCAGTCCCCTTTTTAAGGTCAGTGGTCTGCTCAACATGCAGCTCTGCCGCATACAGTAAACTTGAAACCACTCTGTTATCCATTTTGCTGACAATATCAAGAAATCCCATACCTTTGTTTGTCAAACTCATTTCTTTGCTAAGTTCGCCGATTACAGTACCGTTGCCCTCTTTTCTATACCATAAATACGATGTGTACTTATTATATAAATCAAAGTCAACCTTGTTTCTAAATAAATTCATAGCGGCAAGCGACACATTCTTAGCGCCAAAGTATCTGTTAGCAAGAGGAAATGCAGAAACCTGCTTTATCATAGAGCCAAAGTTAAAGGCAATCTTCATTCCCATAAAATTGCTCTGAATTTTATCAAGGATTGTCCTGTCTGTTGTGTCGGCCCTGTTCTGTAAATCGCCGATGAGTTTGTCAATGTAATGTTCTGCAGATACGCCGTATCTTTCCTTTATGGTTGAGTGCAAAGTCGCTGAACCGTCAGAGTAGTTATATACTTTTTTAAAGTTTTCAATCGGTATCAGCAAACCGCAGTATTCGCTTACCGATTTTACTTGTTTTACAAAATTTCTCAAAGCGTCGTCAATCACAATAGGAGTAGCCGACCATTGACGCTGTTTTGTAAATCCACGACTTTTAAGTCTTGTATCGTGAAACTCGGTTTCAAGATTTTTTTCGTACTTTCCTGCATCACGATACACCTGTAAAGGATAATAATCTTTTACTGTGGCAATCTTCATTCCGTACTTAGCCATACTCACTTCGTTAATTTCTTGCTTAAGTGTTTGATTATACACTTCACTTATTGCAGTAGCAAGCTCCATTAATACCTTGTCATTCTGTACATACTTTTCAATTCTCTTAAGACTTTCAACATTAAATCTTACCTTATGTGAATTTTCATTAGCTGTTCGCTTTAAGTTTTTATTGCTAAGTTCAAGGTTTGGCAGTACGGTATAGTGTCCTGCTTTATTTGCATAAGTTTCCTCTGTGCCTCCAAGTAAATGAATATGGCCGCTTTTCTGTCTGTCGGTAAGGTAAATAGCAAGCAGCACACCCTTAGTAATCGGCACTCTCTTGCCGGTAACTGCATCACGAAAATCAAATTCCTTTACATCTTCATTCTGTATACCCTTAATTTCTTTTTCGTACTTAAGTGTAACTTTCTTAATTCTGCTTATTGCTTTCTGCTGAATTGTAATAGCCTTGTTTTCGCCCTCATGCAATCCGCTGAATAATTTATAAATAATGCTGTCATCGTGATAATTACTAAGCATTCTTCCGTATCTCACAGGGTCAAGATGAGTAGCAACAAAACTTTTACCGAGTTGCTTTGCCGGAGCTGCTAAAACATTCTTCATTTTTGAATAATCAACTCTTGCTTTATTATTTTTTACCTCTTGCATAGCCTCATCGGCAAGTGCCATAAAGTTCTGTTTTCTGCCGTCAACAATAATCTGTACTGCATCTTTCAGCGATTCGTCAAGCATTTGCATTGTATCATATATGGCAACAAGTTCGTTTGAAGTAAGCGTATATATATTATGTCCTTTCACAAGTGCTTTAAGGTTTTCAAGCTGTTTCATCACACCAACCTTGTAGTGTATGCTTTCAATATCTATAAAAGAAGATTTTGACTTTTCTTCATTAGCTGACTTATCTTTGTTAAGTTCCCTATAAGCACTTTCAAGTTCAGCAACTCTCTCACCGACTTCTTTAAGCCTGTTCCATTCACCGAAGTATCCGGGTGTAGCGTTCTTAGCGTCTTTAACGGTAAAACAACTAAGCACATCAATAATAGGTCCTTTTAAATTATCCGGTATATATTCATTATTTTTAGCCTTGCCGCCAAGCCTTTTCGTTAGTCTGTCGCACATCTTTCCTAACTTATTCAGGTAGAGTGTCTTTTCCCTATTTTCGTTATACTCCTCTCTTATTGTCTTATAGTGGCTTGCAATAATCGCCTTTTGCGCTTCAATAATTTTATTGCTATATGCATTTTTGTTTTTTTCTACTCTAACCTTACTTTTTTCTTTATTAAGTCGAGAAAACAATTCTCTTGAATGTTCAACTCGTTTGCGATGCTCCTCTTTTTTCTCTTGACTTAATTTAGCATTTCTCTTCCACAGTTTTATGTTTCTTTCCTTTGCCTCCTTAAGTTCTTGCCTATATTGCTTATTTTTAGCTTCCGCAATTTCAGTAGCTATATTAATTGCCTCTTTCTGCGAAGTTTCAAATTCTTTAATCAACTTTTTATCTGCTTTCGTATCAGCCTTAAGTTTTTCTGTCTTTGCATTTATAATCTTAGAGGCACATTCAAAAGCCATTTGAATCGCAGCCGTTTCCGGATTTTCATAAAATGAATTTTCGCCCTCAAAATACGGGTTCTTATATTTAGGCTTTAACACATTATTTACAAGGTCCTCAAGCCATAAGTATCCCATATCACCGTCAGCGTTTTCGTTAAGTAAGTAAGGATAATTTTCTTCAATATGCGTAATTACATCTTCAATATAATACCCTTTTCCGCTTTCCTTGTTTTTAACTGCAACATATGTTTTGCCAAACATCTTTTTGCGGTAGTTTGCTACCGAACCGTAATCCTCTTCAATCTGCTGTATATCTCGTGGTCTTATAAACAAAGTCTTGTCATGAATTAAGTCAAGTACAAACTCTCGTTCTTCACGCATAAGAGTTTTGTCAAATTCACCGCTAAGCAGAATACCTCCCTTGCAGTCATTTACAAGTTCTTCAAATAAATCTGTAAAATTCGCATCTTTCTTTCCTATGCTGTCAACAAAATTCTTAAGTTGACTTGCAAGCTCTTTCTTGTAATTAGGGTTATACTTGCCTTTTATACCGTATGTCTGCATTATACTTCCGGCAATTCTTAGGTATTCTTTCTCATCAAGTTTTACATTCTTTCCCTGTGCAAGTCCGCTCTTAGCAGTTTGTGCCGCACTTTTATATATTTTCGCTACTGCTATTACAGGATTTTTTTCAACTGCCTTTTCGTAGTCAATTCCCTGCGGTGTGCTTTCATCATCAAGCCAATCATTAATGGTATCATCTGTTGCGTACTTTATGTCGGAGGTATCTTCATCTAACTGTACTGCGGATACTTCTCCTTTAGCATTTGCATCACTTGTTCCTCTGATGTTGCTTTCTTTATTATATCCGTAACGGCTAAAATCGCCTGTGGATATAGCTCTCGCTCCTTTTTCAGTTCTTCCCCTAATATAAGAGTAATCTGTGCTTGAATAGAATCTGACATTTTCTTTTCCCTTATAATTTTCGATAAGTTTGCCGAGTTCTTCAAAACTATAACGGTTTCTTCCATTTCCTGTTTGTACATATTTTATATCATCCTTTATTCTTTCTGCTTCATATTCATGATAAGCATTAATTTCAAATACACTGTAAATTTCAGGATCATTATATGTTCCGCCAATTGACACAATTTTGTTGTTTACCTCAACAATTCTTGTACCGTCAGCAAGCATATTATCTGTCTTACCGTTTAAGCGTTTGTCTAATTCACTGAATTTTTCATTAAGCAACTTCATGTCTTCCCTGTTAAACAATCCATATGCCCATCCACGCTTATTATACACCTTGATTTCTTTATCATCAAGAGTTTCAAGGTTATCATATTTAGTAAAATCTTTATCTGTCAAATACCCTGCATCACCGCTATTAGCAAATACAACATCTTTCCTGTCAATGTCCGGACGGATGTTTTTTCTTTGCTCTGCATTGTAATCTCTTCTGGCAGAAACATCTCTTGCTTCTCTTTCTCCGGCAGTGTTGTAATACATTGCCATTGCTTCTTCATCGCTGTATCCGAGATTTTTCCAGTATTCCAAATTACTTCCGTTCGCAAAATTTTCTATTCCCTGTATTGCGTGCTGAATTTCGTGAATAATCGCTTCTTTCTGCTCATCAATCGTATGCATCGGATTTAACATTATCACATTACCGTTTGAACTGTATACACCTCGATTAACCGAAGAAATCTCGTAATAAACATCTACATTCTTTAGTTGCGGATACGCTTCAAAAAGTTTTGGATGATTTATTACATCACTCAATTTCACTCCTTTTCTGTACTCAATCATTTTTTCGTCAAGATTGTAGTATTCATTTTCCTCTGCTTTTGTTGCTGTATTATTTACAATCTTTTCTTCAAGCTCTGCACTTTTAACTTTCATTTTTGCAAGTTCAATTGCGGCAGCTCTGTTCTTTTCGATATCTGTTTTAAACTCTAATTCGCTGTTATCTATCTCAAATCGCCACTTGCCGTCATATCCCTTAAACCAACCCGTTTCCTTACGGATTTTCTCGGAATCTGTACCGTCCTTTTCAAGCTCCATAGCTTTCTCAAGTGCACTCTTGTCCGCAGTTTCTGCTTTCAATCCTCCCATGCTGTATTTGATGTCATTGCTACTTTCGTAATTTTTGTATTGACATTATTTCTGTTTTCGGATATACTGTTAGTGGTACCGAAAGGTATAAAGGCCGTTTTAGAACTCTTAGAAGTTCCAGCGGAGGTTCTTTCGGTGCCTTTTTCTATGTAAATATGATGCACCCAAAATTTATTATTCTGAGGAGATTTTCTCACTGTAATTTTTATATTAGCATTTTTACCATTAATTTTTGTTTCACATACAATATATGCATACTTAATTGAACTGTTATTTCTATGATAATTTTTTTCATCATCTAAAATTAATTTTCCATTTTCAATAAGTTCGGGAATTTTTCGAATTGAAGCTAATTTAGCTAATTTTAAATTCCTACTATAAATTAAAATAATTTTTGTTATTAAAAGTTTCTTTAATTCCTTTTTTGTTTATAACAATAACCATTCCACTATCTTTATTAATTACAGTTTTACTTTTCCCACCTTCATCATCGAAAAAGTTTTCTGCATTGAGTGTAGATAATACTTGTTTTTGAACATGCACATAATCATTTATATTTTCAATCTCAAATTTTTTAATCACATCATCACTTATAGAATATTTAATATCAACACCCTTGTCGGTGTCATTTTTCGTATTGACATTTTTAGAATTTTGAGATATACTGTTATTAAAGAATCCATATGTGGAACTACTGAGTAACGGCAATTGGAGCCTATTGACTCTCAGCCACATATGGGTTCTTTTTTTATTTGGTTCAACATACAAAATTTTACTTTTGTTAATAAAGTTTTGCAGATTTTTTTCTTTACCATAAGCACTTGCTACCTTGATAACATTTAAATTTTTTCCGCCTCTATCGGTTGGATTTAACTCAAGTGCAACAAGCACAGGATTGTTTTTGCTGTCATATACATCACCAAATAAAACAAGTCTGCCATTAACGGCTTTGTCAAGAAAAGTGTGTAAGTTTTTTAAAAATTATAAAAATTTATGTTAATGCCTCAAATCATGTGCTCGTATTTTTTAATACGGGCACTGATTTTTTCATTTGTAGCCAGTTGATTTCTGACCATTGCCCAGTTTTGGACCTTGCTGCCGTTCCATTTTTTGTAAAGCTCGGTTGTGCGTGAATAGAGCAATTTGAGTAGTGCGTTTTCATTTGGAAAAGCACCCTTTTTTGTAACTTTTCTGAAACTTGAATTTATGCTTTCAACCGCATTGGTTGTATACATAACCTTACGAACGGCACTGCCGTAATCAAAAAGCTGCTCGACATGGTTGAAATTTCGTTTCCACACATCAACTGCTCCGGGATATTGTGACCACTCCTGACAAAATCCGTTAAGACTTGGTGCTCCGTAAACTTTTTTAAGCGATTGTGTGATTTTTTTGTAGTCCTTGCTTGGCACATATTTAATTGAATTTCGAATTAAATGTACGATACAACGCTGCACAACAACATCTTTAAATATCGCTTTTGCACCGTCTTCAAGACCGGAAACACCGTCCATACAGATAAACAATACGTCCTCCACACCCCGTGTTTTTAATTCATCAAATATTTGCATCCAAGTGTGTTTGCTTTCGCTTTCGTTAAGCCACAAGCCTAAAATGTCTTTTTGCCCATCTAAATCATAGCCTAAAATCGTATATACTGCATAATTTTTGCTCTCATACTCTTTTCTGATTGTAACATACATACAATTCACAAACAGAAATGTGTACATCCTTTTCAAAGGCCTGTTTTGCCAATCATCAAGTTTATCTAAAACGCAATCGGTTATTTGCGACACTGTTTCGTGCGAAATTTCAAAGCCGTATATATCCTCAATCGTTTCGGCAATATCCCGCTGGCTCATTTCTCTTGCATACATCGCCAAAACCTTTTCTTAAATCTCGGATACATCCTTTTGCCGCTTTGGTACAAGCTTCGGTTCAAAGCTTGAAACTCTGTCACGAGGCACTTTAATTTCAACCTTTCCTGCACTTGTTCTGACTTTCTTGTTGGTGTAGCCGTTACGACGGTTATCGGTAGACTTTGCACCGTGATCGTTACTTTCATATCCGAGGTGGCTGTTCATTTCGCCTTGCAGCATTGCTTCAAACATCGGACCGAAAATGTCTTTCAAGGCGTCCTGCATATCTGCAACGCTTTTCGGATGATACTGTTCGATGATCTGCTTTGCGAGGTTCTCACCCGGTGTGCTTTCTCTCTTTTTTGCCATTTCGTTCATTCCTTTTCTGTCCTTTCTTTCATTGTAGCACACTTTTTCAAAAATGCAAAAAGTGTGCAAGTTATTTTTCTAACTTACACACTTTATTTTACAAGCTCTCCTTGCTCCAGATCCATCACGCAGGTTGCGTAACTATGTCCTTTATGGATTGCAAATTCATCAGCAGCAAGTATCATCGGCTTGTAGCCTTCCTCTCTTAACATTTTTCCCCTTTCCCAAATTGCCTCGTCCATAATCTCTCGCTGTACTTTGCGAATCGTGTCCCAGTGAATACCGGTCAATTCCTGTATTGCTTTGATGGACATTTTTTGCTGCAAAAAGCCCTTGATCCAGTTTGCTGCTCGGTATGTTATCCGTGTTCTGGGATATTTGAAAGGTATTTCTTCTGTAAATGTTTCGTAGCAACAGTTGCATTGATATCTATGGATAAAGAAGTTCCATATGTGTGTAGTACCTCTCTGTATTGGAATATTTTTGAGTTTGACTTGTCCGTTTTCATAAATATATACACTGCCTCTGCAATAAGGCATCGGATTGACTGCGTTGACCTTACGCTCTCAAAAAACAGTACGCTTTTATCTTTATCAGGGCTGATTCCTATATGTGTTCCTTTAAATCCTTGACTTTCAAATTCAACTTTGATTTCATCTAAATAGAGCATAGGTTTCTCTCCTTCATTGTTTGTCTCTTCAACTACAATTCTGGAGCTTCCTATGCTCTTTTTCAATATTTATTTTTGATTATCCCACATTTTCCGTGATGAGGGAAAATATTAAACTTTTTTGTTTTGGTTATCTTGACATGTACTAAACATATATGATATACTTATCGCATATTACATAAACAAGGAGCGTATTTTATGGCAATCGGAGAGAGAATAAGATTCTTTCGTAATCTTTGCGGAATGACACAGAAATATTTAGGACAGGTGGTCGGATTTCCTGAAAAGACCGCTGACATTCGTATGGCACAGTATGAATCCGGCTCAAGAACACCTAAGGCTGATTTAATAAATAAACTTGCAGAGGTTTTCGATATATCTCCGCAGGCTCTTTCTGTTCCCGACATTGACAGCTACATAGGGTTAATGCACACCTTGTTTACATTAGAGGACAGATACGGATTGACAATATTAAAGACTGAAAACGGTGTTTCAATGTATGCAGACCCTCGCAAGGGGACGGACGCTGCCGAGCTTTCGGAAATGCTCGCTGCGTGGGCTGAACAATCCGAGAAATATCATAACGGCGACATTAACCGTGACGAATATGACAAGTGGCGCTACAATTATCCGAAGTATGATGAAACTTCCGGTTTTGTAAAAATACCGTCACAGAATTTCAGCGATGCTATGGTTGAGTCTTTCAAAGACAGACTGAAAGATATGTGAGGTAAGATAATGGATTGGAAAAGAAACTTTTTAGAATCTTCTTTATTGCGCCGGTCAACAAATAAGAACAACCCAAATGAGGTGCAAGCAAAATGCGTTGATTTGGCATACTCAGATATGATGACGGCAGGTCGTTATTACAGCGCTTCTTTTCTGAATGACAAAAAGAAAATTTGCTCTGCTACAAACAGCGCCATTACTGAATCAAATTTTGTGTTTTCAAGAAAAATTATTGAAGATATTTCGTTGTTGTTTTGCGATAATACTATAGGCAATGGCAACCGTTATGCAACCGGGTTTGGGCTTGCTCAAAAACTTATAAATATGACTTTCAAATATCTATATGTTTTTAGTGATTTGATATTTATAGACAAACCTATTCCTGATTTTTCATCGTGTGACTGCCCACTTGATAGCATAATTTTAAATGGTATTCCATATAACAAAACTGTGTGGAGTAAATTTACCAAAGCTGATTATATTAAATGTCAAAATAAAATATCCGATTTACTAAAATCAATGACAATTGATGATGAATTAAAATCATTAGGTAATATGGCTTATGACTTTTTAAATTGGTAAAAATAAAAAAACAAAAAAGAGCTATCAGACTTTCAAAAAATCTGATAGCTCTTTACTTTTACAATAATTCAAATTATGTTGCCATTTTGTTGCCAAAAAGCATATACAATCGGCAAAAGCCCAGTAAAATAAGGCTTTTTCACGGGTGCGAAATTATTCCCACTCCACGGTTCCGGGGGGTTTGGAGGTTATATCGTAAACAACTCTGTTTACATGTTCTACTTCATTTATGATACGGCTTGAAACTCTGCCGAGGATATCATATGGGATTTTTGCCCAATCGGCTGTCATAAAGTCGTCGGTTGTTACGGCTCTGATTGCCACAAGTTCATCATAGGTACGGGAATCACCCATTACACCTACTGTCTTTACACCCGGAAGGACTGCAAAGAACTGGCTCATCTGTGAGGCATATCCGCACTTATCCATTTCTTCTCTTAGGATTGCATCTGCCTCCTGCAAAATTTTTACCTTATCAGCTGTAACTTCGCCGATTACTCGAACACCAAGTCCGGGACCCGGGAACGGCTGACGCCATACAAGTTCATGAGGAAGTCCGAGCTTTTCGCCAACTACTCGTACTTCATCTTTAAAAAGATCCTGCAAAGGTTCAATAATTCCCTCAAAAGTAATATCCTGCGGTACTTCTACCTGATTGTGGTGAGTTTTAATCTTTGCTGCATCACCTTTACCGCTTTCAATTCTGTCAGGATAAATAGTGCCTTGAGCAAAATAACCACTGCCGTAGTTCTCACGAATTTTATTCCAAAACACATTATAAAACTCTGTGCCAATTATCTTTCTCTTTGCTTCCGGCTCTGATACGCCCTTAAGTTTTGAGAGAAATTCCTCTTGGCAATTAATACGAACAAAATTCATATCAAAAAGTTTTGTAAATGTCTGCTCAACAAAGTTGCCTTCGTCTTTACGCATAAGTCCCTGGTCAACGAAAACACAGGTAAGCTGCTTACCGACTGCTTTACTTAAAAGAGCGGCAGCAACAGAAGAATCAACACCGCCGGAAAGTCCGAGGACTACTCCCTTGTCGCCGATTTGCTCTTTAAGTTTTGCAACTGTTGAATCGATAAAACTATCCATCTGCCATTCACCTTTACAACCGCAAACATCATAAAGGAATGAACGGAGCATATCTTTACCGTTTTCTGTGTGATTAACTTCCGGATGGAACTGTACACCGTAAAGCTTTCTTTCAGGGCAACTCATAGCAGCAACAGGACAAACCGCTGTCGTGGCAGTTACAGTAAATCCGTCCGGTACTGTGCTTATATAGTCACGGTGACTCATCCAAGAAACGCCGTGTTCACAAGCATTTGTAAAGATAACATCGTCTTTATTATAGTTGGTCATCGTCTTGCCGTACTCACAAGATGAATTATCTGTAGCAGGAGTTACTACACCGCCAAGGGTATATGCCATAAGCTGACAACCATAGCAAATACCGAGAATCGGTATATTAAGCTCAAAAATTTCTTTTGCAATGTGCGGTGAGCTTTCATCGTACACGCTGTTAGGACCGCCGGTAAAAATAATACCGGTCGGATTTAATTCTTTAATTTTGTCAAGGCTGACTGTGTAAGGCAGTATTTCACAATACACATTGCACTCACGAACTCGCCTTGCAATAAGCTGATTATACTGTCCGCCAAAGTCGAGGACAATTACTCTTTCTTTGTTTTCCATTACATTACCAGCCTTTGTTTATCTGTAAATAATATCATCTCTTGATGGGCCGTTAGATACAATCTTAATCGGCACACCAATCTGCTCTTCTGCAAATTCAATGTAGTCACGACATTCCTTAGGAAGTTTGTCATACTCTTTAATGCCGGAAATTGAACATTTCCAACCCTTTAATTTCTTAAGAATAGGCTTACATCTCTTAAGTTTTGTTGTTGATGGGAAGTAATCGATAACTTCGCCGTCAAGCTCATAACCAACACATACAGGAATCTCGTCAAGATAGCCGAGAACATCGAGAACGGTGAATGCAACCTGTGTTGCGCCCTGTACTTTACAGCCGTAACGGGTAGCAACAAGGTCAAGCCAACCCATTCTGCGAGGTCTGCCTGTTGTAGCACCGAATTCGCCGCCGTCGCCGCCTCTTCTTCTAAGCTCGTCTGCCTCTTCACCAAATATTTCAGAAACAAATTCACCTGCACCTACTGCGCTTGAATAAGCCTTAACAACAGTGATAACTTCTTTAATTTCATAAGGCGGAATACCCGCACCTACTGCGCCGTAACCTGCAATTGTGTTTGAAGATGTAACCATAGGATAAATACCGAAGTCGGTATCCTTAAGTGAGCCAAGCTGACCCTCTAAAAGAATATTCTTACCATCTTTAAGTGCATTATGAATAAACTCAAAAGTATCTCCTACATAAGGAGCAAGAGCCTCTTTGTACTCCATAAGTTTATCAAATACTTCTTCCTCTGTAATCTCAGGCTTATTGTAGAGATTCTTAAGAATAGCATTTTTAATGCCAAGTGCGTGTTTGATTTTTTCTCTTAATGAATCAGGGTCATCGTAAAGCTCGTTAATCTGGAAACCGATTTTTGAGTATTTATCTGAATAGAATGGAGCTATACCGCTCTTTGTTGAGCCAAAGGAATTTTTGCCGAGGCGCTCCTCCTCGTAACAGTCAAAAGCAACATGATAAGGCATAACTATCTGCGCTCTGTCTGAAATAATAATCTTTGGCTTCGGCACGCCTCTGCTCTCAAGTTCTGCGATTTCTTTTACGAAATTTTCAACGCTGAAAGCTACACCGTTGCCAATAATATTAGTAATATTCTGATGAAATACACCGGAAGGAAGCTGATGCAAAGCAAATTTGCCATATTCGTTTACGATAGTATGACCTGCATTTGCACCGCCCTGAAAGCGAATTACAATGTCACTGTCATTTGCGAGAACATCGGTAATTTTACCCTTACCTTCATCTCCCCAGTTTGCACCTACTATTGCTTTAACCATAATTTGTAAAACTCCTTAAATATATAAATACAAGTGTATATAAATTTTATACATTGATTTCAGGCTTATCTGATTCAATGTCAGCATATTTGTCAAGAACAGGCTGAACCATCTCTGCGAGGAAGTCCTCTGTCTGCTCTTTTGCTCTGCCTGTATATTTCTCCGGCTGTAAAATCTTTTCGAGATCCTCTAAAGTTACACCGAAAGCCTCATCGTTAGCAATTCTTTCGAGAAGGTCGTTTTCGCCGCCCTCTTCTTTGATAACCTTAGATGCAGCCATTGAATGAACACGAATTTTCTCATGGAGCTGCTGCCTGTCAGCACCTCTGTACTTAACTGCGTCCATCATAATATTCTCTGTGGCCATAAACGGAAGTTCTTTTCTTAAACGCTGCTCAATAACCTTTGGATATACTACAAGACCGTCTGCAACATTTGCATAAAGTGAAAGAATACCGTCAACGGCGAGGAATGCCTCCGGAATACTCAAACGCTTGTTAGCAGAGTCATCGAGAGTTCTTTCAAACCACTGTGTCGCAGTTGTGAAATAACCGTTTAATACATCACACATTACATAACGGGAAAGTGAACCTATACGCTCCGAACGCATTGGGTTGCGCTTATAGGCCATTGCAGATGAACCGATCTGATTCTTTTCAAACGGTTCTTCAACCTCTTTAAGATGCTGTAAAAGGCGAATATCATTTGAGAACTTAGACGCACTCTGTGCAATTCCGGCAAGAACATTGAGAAACTGCGAATCAAGTTTTCTTGAGTAAGTTTGACCCGATACCGCAAAGCAAGAATTATAACCCATTTTTTGAGCAATTTTCTTGTCAAGTGCCTTACATTTTTCGTGATCGCCCTCAAAAAGTTCTAAAAAGCTTGCCTGTGTACCTGTTGTACCCTTTGAACCGAGCAGCTTAGCCTTTGAAAGCTGATACTCTACATCTTCAAGGTCCATAAGTAATTCCTGCAGCCAAAGAGTAGCTCTCTTACCGACTGTAGTCGGCTGTGCAGGCTGAAAATGTGTGAATGCAAGTGTAGGAAGAGCCTTGTACTCATCTGCAAACTTTGAAAGATTGCGGATTACGGTAATAAGCTTATTTCTGATAAGCTTTAAGCCCTCTGTCATAATGATAATATCTGTATTGTCGCCGACATAACATGATGTTGCTCCAAGGTGAATAATGCCTTTTGCATTAGGGCACTGTACACCGTAAGCATAAACATGTGACATTACATCATGACGAACAAGTTTTTCTCTCTCTTGAGCAACTTCATAGTTGATGTCGTCAGCGTGTTCCTTAAGTTCGTCGATCTGCTCTTGAGTGATAGGAAGACCAAGCTCCATCTCTGCCTCAGCAAGAGCGATCCAAAGTTTTCTCCAGGTACGGAATTTCATATCGGGAGAAAAAATATATTTCATTTCCTTGCTTGCATATCTTGCAGACAAGGGTGACTCATAGGTATCCTTAATCATATTAGTAAATCCTTTCAGAATGTAGGTTTATCAGCATTTTTTATCAAAATTCATACCGCCACGCTCTTTGCCCTTAAAGGTCTTTTTTGTGGTTTCAGCAGGATAATTACCGCTGAAACAAGCATCACAAAAGCCTATCGGAGCATTGTGCAACATTTCACGCAGGCTGTCTGCGGGAAGATAACCGAGTGAATCCGCACCGCTTAGCTGACGGATTTCTTCAACCGTATGGTTGCAGGCAATAAGCTCTCCCCTTGACGGAATATCCGTACCGTAGTAGCAAGGCCACATAAACGGAGGTGAACTTATACGCATATGAACTTCTTTGGCACCTGCTTCACGGAGCATAGTGACAATTCTGTCAACAGTAGTACCACGCACGATGCTGTCATCAATAATGACCACACGCTTACCCTTTATTTTATCTGCAATAGGGTTAAGTTTTATGCGCACACTCTTCATACGCTCTTTCTGACTGGGTTTAATGAAAGTTCTGCCTATATAGCTGTTTTTTACAATAGCTTTTTCATAAGGAATTCCGGATTCTTCGCTGTAGCCTATGGCGGCGTCAATACCCGATTCAGGTACGCCGACTACCATATCCGCCTCTACCGGAAACTCCCTTGCCAAAATTCTGCCTGCCTGTTTTCTTGCCTCATAGACGCTGATACCGTCAATAAAGGAGTCCGAGCGGGCAAAATAAATATATTCAAAAACACAAAGTGACTGCTTCTTTTCTTCTCCGAAATCCGGTTTAATACTGCGGATTTCTTTATTGTCAACAACCACAATTTCACCGGGTTCAATATCTCGGATAAATTTTGCTCCGCATGCGTCAAGAGCTGCACTCTCACTTGCAAATACCACGGAATCATTATACTTACCCATACAAAGCGGACGGAAACCGTGCGGGTCACGGGCGGCAATAAGTTTTCTCGGACTCATAACAAGCAGAGAATATGCACCCTTAATAACCCTCATAGTACGGGCAACCGCCTCTTCAACAGAATGACATTTCAGTCTTTCCCTTGCGATAACATAACAGATAGCTTCAGAGTCGATAGTTGTCTGAAAAATAGCACCTGTCTGTTCAAGCTGACTGCGTATTTCGAGAGCGTTGGTAAGGTTACCGTTGTGAGCAACGGCAAGCGTACCTTTTACATAACGCATAACGAGAGGCTGTGAATTTTCAAGTACAGAGCCTCCGGCAGTCGAATAACGGACATGAGCAATACCCATCTGACCTTGTAAAGAATCAAGAATACGGTTATTAAAAACCTCGGTAACAAGTCCCATATCCTTATGGTAATCTATTACACCATCATCGGTAACGGCTATACCGCAGCTTTCCTGTCCACGGTGCTGCAAAGCCAGCAAACCGTTGTAACAAGCATAAGCAGGGTTAATTGTGCCGTCACTAAATATTCCGAAAACACCACATTCCTCGTGCAGTCCTTCTTTTGCGTAATTATCGAAAGAATTTTTCAAAAAGCGCCACCATCCGTAAAAATATCAAACTAATGCCCGAAAACGGGATTTGTAAATGTATATTTAAACAGATTATTATGCTAAGCCGATACGCTTCATCATCTCGGCATAAGCCTCTTCAACACCGCCCATATCTCTGCGGAAACGGTCCTTGTCGAGTTTTTCCTGAGTATCCATATCCCAGAAACGGCATGTATCAGGTGAAATCTCATCAGCAAGAAGAATCTGACCCTTATATCTGCCGAACTCAATCTTAAAGTCGATCAGGTCAACTTTGCACTCCTTAAAGAAGTCAATCATAATTTCGTTAATTTTGAGAGCGTACTTTGAAATAGTATCAATCTCTTCCTTAGTAGCAAAGCCTGCTGCAAGAATGTGGTATTCGTTTACCATAGGGTCGCCAAGCTCATCGTTCTTATAGCAGAACTCAAGAACAGGAGTTTTCATTGGTGTGCCCTCAGGAAGACCAAGTCTTTTTGAAAGGCTGCCTGCTGCCTTATTTCTTACGATAACCTCGAGAGGTACAATTTCTACTTTTTTAAGAACAGTATCTCTGTCATTGAGCTCTTCAACGAAATCAGTAGGAATACCCTTTTCCTCAAGAAGCTTAAACATAAAGTTGCTCATACGGTTGTTTACAACACCCTTACCGATGATTGTGCCCTTTTTCTCACCGTTAAAAGCAGTAGCGTCATCTTTGTAAGAAACTATACAGTAGTCAGGATTCTCTGTAGAAAATACTTTTTTTGCTTTACCTTCATAAAGAAGCTCTTTTTTATCCATTTTGACATTCCTCCATAAATTGCAGCCTTGACTGCTAATAAAAATACAGATATATTATAATATAATTTTTTTAAATAAGCAACTAAAATGATATTAAAAATTAAAAAAATGTAGAATTTCCTGTTTTTATGCTATTTTATATTCGATATTAGAATATTTATTAAATTTTAAAAAGATTTAAAATATATACTTGATTTTTTATAATATATACTGTATAATTAATTTGTATTTGCCGGTGTGATGGAATTGGCAGACGTAGCGGACTCAAAATCCGCCGGTAGCGATACCGTACCGGTTCAAGTCCGGTCACCGGCACCATGAAAAGGTCTATTGTCTTTTGGCGATAGACCTTTTTACTTTTCTTTTATTATAACAACATAAAACAGCAGGGCCTAAATCTATACCAATTTATGCCCTGCTATTGTTTTATTTCAAAATTTTATTCTTTTTATTATCAAAATCTTCCTGTGTTATTACACCGTCATCAAGCAATTTCTTATATTCTCTCAGTTCTTCTGTATCTGATTTTTTGTTATTATTATCAGCGAAATTTATTACTGACATATTACAAACTTTATTAATCTGATTTTGAATTATAAGTAAAGATACAAAAGGAATAAAAATTCCGCAAATAAGACATACCATAGATATTTCAGAATTATTACCATTACTTTTTGAAATATTATCAATTCTCTGGGCAGTTACATATATCCAATATATTGAGTAAAAAGGAATAAACATATTAAGCAACAGCTTTGTTACCGGATTTCTGAATTCAGATGATTTGTCATTGTTAGTAAAACTTGTTGTTCTGTAAATCCAAATTAATTGCCATATTCCGCCTATAACAAGTAAAAGGATAACATGTAACGCAAGATTAAAATAACCGTCAGCAATGTATGTATTACTTAAGCTATCAGCTCTTCTTTTAGCTGTAACAACCATAACTATAAATGAAGTGATTACTAAAATCGAAATAAACGGAATAATAAATGCATATTTTAACAAATAACCTAAATATAAAATCAAGGTAAAAACACATACTGTCGCTGCTAATAAGCCCACACCTATTCCAAAATACTTTGTATTCTTTTCAGAATTTTGATTTTTTAATTCAGTCATTTAAACATCACCAAACTCTTTCTAACATTATTTTTTCTTCTGTATTATTGATATTATGCTTTATGATGTTCGCACTAATATAAGTAGTGCAGCAACACAAATGATTCATTTTCACATAATCTTCCCTTCTTTGCCAACTATTTATGTAACATTTTGTTACATAAATAGTGTAACACACTGTTACACTATTGTCAAGAGGTGATTATCTTGACAGGATTAAAAGAAATACGGAAAAAGAAGCATTTTAGTCAACAAAAGGTTGCTATGGATTTGAATATCTCCAGAGAAGCTCTTTCCTACTATGAAAATGGCAAGCGTGAGCCTTCTATATCAATGCTCATTAAAATGTCTGAGTATTTTAATGTATCTATTGATTATTTGATTACAGGCAAAGAATTTTCAGAGCGTTAATTTTTTCTTAAAGCTCATAAACCCCTTGATTTATCGCAAAATAAATCAAGGGGTGATTTTATGTGTCACAGAACGAACGGCAGTAATAATATAAAGCCTTTGCCCACTGTAAACGGTGAAAATAAAAAGAGTGCTACCGATAATCTATGGGTAACTACCGGGCACAAGCCGCTTGATGACAAACGAGAAAGAAAAGACGGACCGGGCGGAAATTAAAATTATTTTCTTTATGTAAAGTCGAAAACCGACATCAGCTTAAGAGCCGATGCCGGTTTTTGTTATAAAGCCTTTGCCCTTGATAGAGCCGGCTGTAGTTACTATAATAAAAGCTCTTTTATCCACACTTTTTACGGTGTTTGTAATTTTATATACCTGATGCGGTCTGACAGCACACATAATAACTCTTTTCGGCTTGCCGCTGTATGCGCCCTCACCGTTAAGCAAGGTTATTCCTCTGTCATTTTCAGTCATAATCATACTGCAAATTTCTGCGTATTTATCCGTAATAATAAACATAAGTTTACCGTTATCTCTCGCAACACCGTATGAAATGGTGTCAATAACTTTAATACTGAAAAATATTGTAACCACAGCATACAAAACACTTTCAATACTGTTATATACAAAGAATACCATAATAAGCACAAGTGCGTCTGCTACAAAAATAAGATTTCCTGTTGAAAAATACGGGAAATGTTTGTGCAAATTCAGAGCAACTATATCTGTTCCGCCTGTCGAACCGCCACGCATAAATATCATTTCAAGTCCGACACCGTTAAGTATTCCGCCAAATATCGCAACCAAAATTCTGTCGCCCGTATAGGCAGTCATAATAGGCGTAAATACATCAATAAGTATTGAAGCGAATACCGTGCCTGCTATTGTTTTTGTAAGAAATGAAATGCCGTTTTCAACAGCGCCCCATATAAACAAAGGAATGTTCATAACTAACACCATAGTACCTATAGGCAAACCGAACATATGATTAAGCATTGTAGCCACACCTGTAAGTCCGCCCGGTGCAATATCGTTAGGAGCCGTAAAAACCACAACAGAAGTTGCATAAACAGCTGCTCCTGCAAGCATTATTGCATAGTCGGCAACCGCAGTCTTAATATCAAGCTTATTTTTCACAATTACCACTTCCATTTAGCGAAATATGTAAAATAATATCAAACAATTCAGAAATTCTTTCTTTTTCATTTTTTAAATATAAGTATCCGAAAAGGCTCTCAAGTCCCGTAGCACTATGGTAATCTGCCACAGTGCCGTTTTTCGGAGTACATTTAGGGGCGGCATTTCTTCCTCTTTTATATACCGATAATTCTTTTTCTGAAAGATGCGGTATTAAAACTTTGGCATACTCTGCCTGACTTTTGCAATTAACAAAGCCAACCTTTATTTTGTTAAGCTCACCTACAGGACGGTTGCTCTGTCGTACAAGATATGCACGAACAAGCAAATCGTACACGCCGTCACCCACAAAAGCGAGTGTGAGCGGCGAAACCTCGTCTGCATAGGTATGCTCAATTATATTCTCATTTTCCATACAAACACCCTGTTAGTCAACAAAATCAAATTCAAGCTCATATATTGAAACCGTGTCGCCCTCGCCGCAACCTTTTGCTCGAAGTGCGTCAATTACACCGTTATCAATAAGAACTTTTTGGAAATAGTTAAGGCTTTCGTAATCATCGAAATTAATGCCTTTCATAACCTGTAACAGCCAGTCCGCCTCAACAGTATAGATACCGTTGACATTCTTTACGGTAACCGAATGATCTTCAAAATCCTCTGCTGTCACAATCGGAGCAGGTTCTGCCTCATAATGAGTAATCGGAGGAAGTTTTGAGAGCATTTCTCTGATTTTGTTTAACATAGGATCAACATCATAACGAATTGCCGCCATAATCGGGAAGAAATCATAACCTTGTGCCTCAACATAAGCCTTGAAATCCGCTATCTGTTCATCAGTTGCCATATCGCATTTGTTTCCCGCAACAATCATAGGTCTTTCCGCAAGCTCGGGATTAAACTTTTTAAGCTCATTGTTAATGGTTTCAAAATCTTCTTTCGGATCTCTTCCCTCTGAACCTGAAACATCAACAATATGAACGAGCATTCTGCAGCGCTCAATGTGACGCAGGAACTGATGGCCAAGACCTGTACCCTGCCATGCGCCCTCAATAAGTCCGGGAATATCAGCCATTACAAAAGAAGAACCCTCACCCATTGATACAACACCAAGTACAGGTGTAATGGTTGTGAAATGGTAGTTTGCAATAAGCGGCTTTGCCTGTGAAACTACGGATACAAGTGTGCTTTTACCTACATTAGGGAATCCTACAAGTCCGACATCCGCCAAAAGTTTAAGTTCAAGAGTAACATTAAACTCTTCGCCCGGTAAACCGGGTTTTGCAAAACGAGGAACCTGACGAACAGGAGTAGCAAAATGCGGATTACCCCAGCCGCCTTTACCGCCTCTCGCAACAATATACGGCTCTGAAGATGATACATCGGCTAAAACTCTGCCTGTTTCCTCTTCCTTAACAAGTGTACCGAGAGGAACACGAATTATTAAATCCTCTGCATTTTTGCCTCTGCAGCGACCGCCTCGACCGTTTTCACCTTTTTTGGCAAGGTATTTGCGTTTATATCTGAAATCAGCAAGAGTTGAAAGATTAGTGTCTGCAACAAACACTACATTTCCGCCTCTGCCGCCGTCACCGCCATCGGGGCCGCCTGCCGCAATGTATTTTTCTCGGTGAAACGATACTGCACCGTCACCGCCGTCACCGGCTTTTATATATATTTTCGCTGTATCTACAAACATCTCTGCTAACCTCCAAATGACGAATTTATTTCTAATTCATAATTTATAATGCGTGATTAATTCATTATCAAAATTTGCCGAAAATCACGATTTAAAATTAAGTATTATGAATTGTAAACCCATTTTTATTATACCCTCAAAGTACAATAAAAATCAATACCTAACAAAAAAGGGTGGATAATAAATATCCACCCTAAGATAATGCGCAAATTACTGCTCAACAGGATAAACGCTTGCACGCTTTCTGTCCTTGCCTACACGCTCAAACTTAACAACGCCGTCGATCTTTGCGAATAATGTGTCGTCTGAACCGATACCTACGTTGTTACCTGGATGAATGTGAGTACCTCTCTGCTTAACAAGGATGTTGCCTGCGAGAACCTTCTGTCCGTCTGCACGCTTTACACCAAGACGCTTTGATTCACTATCACGGCCGTTCTTTGTAGAACCCATACCTTTTTTATGAGCGAAAAGCTGAAGATTTACCTTAATCATTACCTTACACCTCCGAAATAATAACTTTAATATACTTTTTGTACTGCTTTTGTAAAGCAGATAAGTGAAGCCATAAGCCCTCAATTAAATGAGATGCTTCTTTTGCCTCTGCACTGCTAAGGCTTAAATTAATAAAGCCGTCGCTGTCGGTAACCTCTGCATCCGTATGCAGAACATCGGTGATTGTATTGGCTGTCATAATTGCCGCAGAACTTACGCCTGCACACACTATATCAGGCCCGCTGGTATTAAAATCAGCATGTCCAGAAATTTTAAAGCCTTTAAAATAATCAGCCGATTTAAAAAATGTTACCGTAATCATTCTCAGATCTCGATTGAAGTAATCTTAACCTGTGTGTAAGGCTGTCTGTGACCCATTGCTCTCTTCTCGCCTTTCTTTGGCTTGTAAGTAGCAACTCTGATTTTCTTGCCTTTACCGTTCTTTAATACCTCTGCAGTAACCTTTGCACCCTCAACAACAGGAGTGCCAACCTTAATGCCGTCGTCTGTGCCAACAGCAATAACATCGAATGTTACTGTATCGTTTGCCTCTGCGTTAAGCTTTTCAACGAAGATAACCTGATCGTTTGTTACCTTGTACTGCTTACCGCCTGTCTGAATAACTGCGTACATTTTAGTACCCACCTTTACATATGTCTCGCTATCTGCAGGTAGAGTAAAAACTCATTTAGCAACCCACAATATGCGGCTTATATAGCATAACACAAATACAATTTATTGTCAACCTTATTTTTACAGGTTATTCTGAATTTTTGCAGCTTTTATTGTATTTTTCATAAGTGTGGCAATGGTCATAGGGCCAACGCCGCCCGGAACAGGAGTTATGTATGAGCATTTGTCCTTAACATTTTCAAAGTCAACATCGCCGCAAAGTTTGCCGTTTTCATCTCTGTCCATACCTACATCAATAACAACAGCGCCCTCCTTTACCATATCGGCGGTAACAAACTTTGGTCTGCCTACCGCTGCAACAAGAATATCTGCCCTGCTGCAAACCTCTGCAAGATTCTTTGTGCGGCTGTGGCAGATTGTTACAGTGCCGTTTTCGTGAAGTAAAAGCATTCCCATAGGTTTGCCTACAATATTGCTTCTGCCGATTACAACACAATTTTTGCCACTGACTTCAATATTGTAATAATGGAGCATTTCCATTACGCCGGCAGGTGTGCAAGGGAGAAAATCATACTCGCCGAGCATAATTTTACCTACATTTACAGCATGGAACGCATCAACATCTTTGAGCGGATTTATTGCCTCAATTACTGCCTTATCATCAAGATGCTTTGGCAACGGGAGCTGAACAAGAATACCGTTTATATCTTTTTTCTCATTAAGTTCTTTTACAAGGCTTAAAAGTTCTTCCTGTGTGGTTTCCGCAGGCAAAGCATATTCCTCGGAATGAAATCCTACAAGTTCGCAGGCTTTCTTTTTATTATTTACATAAACTCTCGACGCAGGGTCGTCACCTACGATTACAACGGCAAGTCCCGGTGTAATCGAATATTCTTTCTTTAAAAGCTCGGTTTCATTTTTTACTTCTTGCTTTACCTGAGCCGATACCTTTTTTCCGTCTATAATCTGCATAAAAACTATCCTTTCTCTTAATGTTTATCAAAAGCATAACTATACCTACAATAAAAATAATTGCCGACAAAAGCTGAGATACTCGCACCGCATTGCCAAAAATTTGGAAGTGCATATATAGGCTGTCTGTTCTGAGTCCCTCTACTATCATTCTTTCAAAGCCGTACCACACAAGATAGCTGAAGAAAATTTGTCCTGCATATCTTTGTCTGTATTTACCATAGAAATGCAAAATCACAAATCCGAGCAGACACCATACCGATTCATAGAAAAAGCACGGGTGAACCGCAACATTGTCTGTACCCTGACTTACCATTCCCCACGGTAAATCGGTAGGTGCGCCGAATGCCTCCTGATTCATAAAATTGCCCCATCTGCCTATTCCCTGTCCGAGCAAAAAGCCCATCATAGCAATATCGAGAATCGGCATAACTTTCATTTTTTGAATTTTTGCAACCGTAAGACCGCCTAAAAGCGCACCGATAACGCCGCCGTAAATTGCAAGACCGCCGTTGTTTATATAGAGAATTTCAATCGGATTTTTGCCGTAATAATCCCATTCAAAAAAGCAATAGTAAAGTCTTGCGCCAATTATACCCGTTATGATTCCCACAAGAATACAATTAATCAGCTTATTGCCGTCAACATTGTATCGTTTGGAACTGACATAGGCATAAAGCACTGCAAGCAGAAGTCCCGACGCAATAATTATACCGTACCAATAAACCGGGTAATTACCAATGGTAAAAGCAACAGGATTTACGGTAAATTCAAGACCAAGTCCCGGAAACGAAACATTATAGTCCATTACTTTTCACCGTCCTGAATTGGCTTTACAACCGACAAAGTACAGTTATTTACATCAAGCATACAATCAAGTCGCTTTGTAACATCTTCTATTGTAGCGTTTGCGATTTCATCAATATAGTCAAACATATTATTGCCTTTGAAATGGTAGTCGGCAAGAATATTTGAAATAGTGTCTACCGAATTAAGCGATGCTACCGTATCGCCGTAAATTGATTTTTTGGCAATTTCAAACTCTTCCTTATCAATTCCGTTTTCCTTAAGTTTAACAATATAATCCTTAATCATTTCCGCTGCTTTCTGCGGTTCTCTTGACTCACCGCCAAAGATAACCGAACAGTAACCGGGGCCGTCAAACAGCTCATAAGAGAATGAGCTGTTAATAAGGTTTGCATCAAGCAATTTACGATACAATTCACTTGTTTCAGACGCTAAAAGGAATAGCAAAATATCTGTATGAGCCGCCTGTGCGTCGCCTTTTACGCAATCCGCTTTTTCCTTAAATCCGAGATTAAATATAGGCATAGATACAGAAAATTCCTGTTCTACATACGGCTTAACAATTTCGTAAGGCTCGTTTTCAAATACATTGTGAATAGTATGTTTTTCACTCGGTTTCAAAAGTCTGTCGGCTGTTTTTAAAACCTTGTCGACAGTAACATTGCCCGAAACGCAAAGCACCATATTGTTAAGGTTGTAGAACACATTATACACTTCGTATAATTTTTCGGCTGTAATTTCAGCAATACTTTCAACCGTACCTGCAATATCAATCTTTACAGGGTGATTGTGATACATATTTTCAAGCATATTGAACATTACTCGCCAGTCAGGTGCATCATCATACATTTTGATTTCCTGACCGATAATACCCTGTTCCTTAGCTACGGTCTGCGCAGTAAAATACGGTGACTGAACAAAATCAAGTAAAATTTCAAGACTTTCGTCAAATTTTTCTGTACAAGAAAAAAGATAGCAGGTCTTTTCAAAACTTGTATAAGCATTGGCATTTGCACCTGTTTGTGCATAACGAACAAATGCGTCGCCGTCTTCGCTTTCAAAAAGTTTATGCTCAAGATAATGCGCTATACCGTCAGGTACGGTAATTGTTTCGCCGTCATCTACAGAAAACTTTGTATTAATACTGCCGTAGCGTGTACCGAAAATAGCATAAGCCGAATTGTATCCCTCTTTTGGATATACATAAATTGTAAGTCCCGACGGATGATTTATTTTATAATATTTTTCTGCAACTCTTTCAGATTTTATTTCTTTAATATCCATTTAACACACTTCCTTTCGCAGTTTATTTATTTTTAAGAACATATACAGTATCAAGTGTGAGCTTTTTGGCTGCCTCTACAATTTCTTCCTTTGTAACTGCATTATATTTTGCCGCAAGTTCTTCAATGCTGTTAAAACCGTCATTTATAAACTGTGAAGAATACCAGTTGTCTATACCGGCTGTGGTATCGTTGGATGTACGGAATCCGTTTACTATTGCACGCTTTGTAGCCTCAATTTCAAAGTCGGTGATATTGCCGTTTTTCATATCTTCAACTTCTTTGAGAATTGCTTTCTCGGTTTTTTCAATATTTTCATTGAGTACGCCGCTGTCAACTATCATAAGACCGTTAATAAAATTGTAGCTTGCCGCACAGTAGTAGCAAAGGCTCTGCTTTTCTCTTACATTGTTAAAAAGTTTTGAGTTGGCGGTACCTCCGAGAACAGCGCACATAAGTCTGCCTGCAATCCACTCTTTTTCGGTATCTGTACAGCCGACACCCGAACGGAAACCGAGTACAAGTTTTGACTGTGAAACATCCATTTCTTCAACAACACGCTGTACTTCGTCCGCACTCTTGACATAACTCATATCAACCTTGCAAGGTGTTCTGTCAATCTTGCTGTATGCGTCTGTAAATACTTTTTCCGCTTTGTCGGCACCGCTGTCACCGATATAGAAAATTTCCACAACAGAGTCTTTTAATAATTTTTTCCACGCATCCACAAGGCTTTCGGGAGTAATCTTTTTGATTTCCTCAACACTGCCGTAACGCTTGATTCCGCAGGTTTCGTTTTTAAGCATATTTGAAAGCATTGTGCTTATCGCATAGCCACGCTTATCATTAAACTCTGCGTCAATAGCGTCAAGCAACTGTCTGCGTTCCTGCTCAAAATCATTATCATTAAATTTACCGTCGGTAATGTTAGGATTAAAGATAACCTCACACAAAAGCTTTGAAATTTCCGCTGAAATGATTTCATCGGTAAACACATATCTGTCGTCAATACCAACCGCTGTAAAAGTCAGCACCTGATAAGCGCCTGTCTTTTTTACGCTTGATACAATATCTGTTCCGTAAAGAGCGCTGAGCTTTTTGCTGAATTGAGTAAAATCAGGGTAAGCCTTGCATGAGCGTGTAAGCAATCCACGCAAAAGAGCATTGTGTGCCGCATCCTCAACATTTAAAGGTACATACAGATTAATGCTCATTCTGATTGTTTTAAATCTATTTACCTTGATGTTGTTAAAAGCGACACCGTCGGCAATAATTTTTCTTTCAATAGAATCCATCATATCATCTCCGAATCTATAATTTGGTTTTTCCAATCTAATATACATTGTTTAGTATAACATAATTTTCAAAGAAATAAAAGCATTTATATAAAAAATAAGAGCATTGTATGTAAACAACGCCCCTATTATGTATATTATTTAAAATAAATTACTTCTTTTTTCTTCTTGCCGCAAAAGCTGTCAGTACAAAGAAAACCGCTGCGGTTGCAACAAGAACAATTATACTTTCAAAATCAGTAACCGTATGGTCGCCGAACGAATAGATTATACCCATCTCGGAATTAATCTGATCAATTACATCAGGTTTTAATTCGGCAGGTACAGATTTAGTACATTCGGTAATTGCACTCTCTGTAAAAATCTGTCTTAACATACTACCAGCATGAGAAATCGGAAAACATTTTACTGCAGTTGCAACCGAATCAGGTAACGAACCTACAGGAATATAAATACCTGTAATAAATCCGGAAATTGTACCTATAACCGTACATACGGCGGTATATGCGCCCTCGGTTGTTATAAACATTGCAATAAACATAACAATAGAAGTTGTCGCAAGGTCGTCAATTGCAATTATGCCGACAACCTTAAGCATATTCAAAAGGCTTAATAATTCTCCGCCGTTTACAACTATGTATATTTCACCGAGAATAAAACCTATCAATGTAATAAAAAACGAAATCAAAGCAAGACTTAAAATATATCCGAGAGTTATTCTGCTGCGGCTTACAGGTGAACAGTAAAAGTCTTTAAAAAGTCCTTTTGACCTGTCGCTTACTATTGATACCGCACCGAGAGATATTGAAAGCGGCATAATAGAAATAATACCTGCCATTATCCAACCGTCTGTAAGAAGTCTTGGACTGTCAAGTCCTATACCCTCAAAACCTTTTGAAAGTTGATCTCCGAGAAAAAGCGCATACAAGCCGATGATTATAAACACCGTAAGCAAAGACGCAAGCCAAGCGCCCTTATTTCTGAAATATATTTTAATATTTCTTTTTACCAAAGCAAGCATTACTTTATCTCCTTTCCTGTAACAGCTACAAATAAATCATCCATTTTACCCTTCTGAACTTCAAAATCAAATATGTAATCCTTTAGCTCATTGACTATCGGCAAAGCTGCAAAAGTTGACTTAACGGGAATTTTCACGGTTTCTTTCGTAAATGTGTATTTCATATTCTTTGACTTCAGTATCCTTTCAATATCCGCCATTGTACTGCCTTTATGGTATATTGTAAGCATATCCGAAACATATTTGCTTTTAAGTTCAACAGGAGTTCCTTGCGCCGCAATTTTACCCGAATCCATAATTACAACATATCCTGCGTTCTCTGCTTCTTCAAGATAATGAGTGGTAAGAAAAACCGTCATTCCGTATTCTTTTCGTAAATTACTTACGGTTTCCCATACCGAAAGTCTTGTTTGCGGGTCAAGTCCTGTAGTCGGTTCGTCAAGGAATAATATTTTAGGTGTATTAATCAATGCTCTTGCAATATCTGCTCTTCTGCGCTGACCGCCCGAAAGTTTACCGTACGGTCTGTTCATAAAATCGGTTGCACCCGATTTTTCGATAGCATCGGCAACTGCATTTTTCAAACTTTTACCTTTTAAACCGTAAAAACTGCCTCGTATTGAGAGGTTTTCTTTTACGGTAAGCAGCGGGTCAAGCAAACTTTCCTGAAATACCGCACCGATTTCGGCTCTTATTTTTGAATCTTCTTTTCCGAGTATTCTTCCGCCGATTTCAACTCTGCCGCCGTCTGGCTTTAAAAAAGTATTCAATATACTTATGGTGGTTGACTTTCCCGCTCCGTTCGGTCCTAAAAATGCAAACAGACTGCCTTCTTCTACATAAAAACTAATATTGTCAACAGCCTTTAAATCGCCGTAAGTCTTTGTTAAATTTTCAATTACTATTGCTTTTTTCATTGCTGTTTCTCTCCTTTAATATTTTATTAATCGTATTTGAATCTGCTTTCATTCTCAATATATGAATTGTAAACACTATCAAAAATACCGCAATAATTACACCTGCCGCAATCAGCAAGTCTGACATTACAAAATCAAACCAACCGAATATTGCTCCGCCTACTACCATAACCACGGCAAAAACTTCTAAAATATCTATTATGCTTACAGTCAACAAACTAAGTTTGAGTTTAAAACCGTTTGACAATATCATGTCGGTCACAAACATTAATACAGAAATAACCAATGCGACAATAAAGCATTGAAGCACGCTGTATGCATTAAAAACAAAACCGCTGCCTAAAAATACATTAAGCAAAGCAAGTATAAGTGTTTGCCAAGCAAATGAATTTACAAAAACAGAAAAAAACTGACTTAATTTATTCATTGTTCTATCCCCTTTACAGTCCGAATTTACTTTTAAAATCTTTTAAATAATGTCTGTTTACAATCTGAACTTCTCCGTTATTCATATGTACTTCCATTTTTCCGTTAAGCAATGGCTTTACACTCGTAAGTTTGCTTATATTAAGAATACAATTTTTACTTATCCTTACAAAATCGGATTGCGGTAAAAGCTGTTCTGTCTGATAGAGTTTGTAATCGGTTTCATACACCTTATTTTGAGAATAAATAAATGTCTTTTCATCAACGCTTTCTATGTAATAAATCATTTCAGCAGATATAAGAAATGTTTTATCATCAATTCTGCCTGTCAGCTTTGCATTGTTATGTTCAAGCTCGTCAAGCAGTCTTTTTAAATTCTCGTCAACAGCCGCACATTTAACCGTAATCTCGGTTTCGGTAACCGTGCTGTCTTTAATTATCTTTATCTTCATATATTCCCTCTGTGAAGTTAAATTCATTTATTAAGTACATTTATAGAATAGCAGAAATTGTATTTAATTTAAAGTATTTTTAGGTAAAATGCAGAATACAAAGGTTAAGTTGCATAAAAAATACCGCCAACCTCTCGGTCAGCGGTAAAAATCAGTTCCAATAATCAAAGAACAGTACATTTTCGTATTTTGTTATGTAATTTTGAGTTGAATGCCAATTGTTCGGATAAGCGTTATAATACTCATCTGTACACATTACAAGTATACGGTGCTGAACAGCGTTACCGCCATTGTCAAAAACATATGACACGGCATTTTTAGCGTTTGCGTTTACATTTTCTCTGTATCCGTCATACCCCATACCGCCGTTGGCAGATGATTTTCTTAAATCCATAGGATTTTTGCAATATCCGTAAACAAGAGCATCTCTTATACACTGTGCAATAAATACAGAACCTGCATAAGAAGTACCGAACTCACCCATTACAATTTTTTCTATGTAAGCCCTTTCTTTATCGGAAAGTTTATATGTTCTTCCCTGATAACTGCTGTCAATTTTATTTGACGGTAATTTAATTAAAAATGAATTAGCTGCACTTGCTCCGCTGCTTGTACCTCCGCTTGACGCATTCATAAGAATATTTTGCAAAGCGGTTACATCATTAATATCAATTTTGCCGTCACCGTTAATATCCGCACGCTTTTCATATGCATCGGTCCAATTACTTCTGTTCCCCGAAATTCTTAACTGCAAAACGGTTACATCAGATACTGATACCTTTCCGTCGCCGTTCAAATCATAATTACTTTCTGCCGCAAAAGCGGTAACAGTAAGAAGGCTCATAAACAAAGTTACAGCAAGAACGCAAGAAACAAATTTACTTATTTTTTTATTCATATTTTCTCCTTCACAATACCTTTTATTCTGTTATTTACTGATGTTTTTCAACATCATAACATTTTTATTATAACACATAAAAATACAAATTGCAAATTTATTGCTTCTGAAATGTATTTTTTCAAAAAAAGTGTTGACATTTGTAAATTACGGTGGTATAATAACACTCGTTGATTGAGAGGAAACAATCTCAATACAAAAACTTAATATTAGCGAGTGTGCTGGAATAGGCAGACAGGCACGTTTGAGGGGCGTGTGTTTCACGACGTACGGGTTCAAGTCCCGTCACTCGCACCATAAGAAACGGATTAACTTTTTTGTTAGTCTGTTTTTTGTTTTACAAGTAAATTGATAACGGGACTTGAAGGCGACCGTTAAGAAAACAGTCCTGTGGACTGTTTTTAGGGAGAGCGTTGATGATATTTATAATTTTTGCAAGCCGCATCAAACGAGGCAGAAAGTTTACTTATTTTTTAACTAAGTCACTCGCACCATAAAAACAGATTAACTTTCTTATTAGTCTGTTTTTTTGTTTTACAAGTATGGTAATTTTTAGACTTATTTTTAGACTTATTATTACTAAATCTTTTCTGTAATAAAGGAGAATAATATGGGACTGTTTGATAAATTTAAAAAGAAAAATAACGAAGAATACATTGATGATGTAACTTATATCAGAGATATAAAGCATATTCAATCAGGGCCTTGGCATCAATATGATGTGCTTTTGGCAGCGCAGGGCTATGGATGGGATTATATGATTAGCTCGGCTGATTATATGGCAGCCGCTGACTTGGAAAATATATCACAAGTAACGAGCGGTTTTATTGACTCAGAAGATACCGATATTACAGAATTATACAAAAAGAGCAACTGCAAATGCAGTGAAACAGAAGAATTAAAAAACGAAGCGGCAAGTCTTTCTGTTGCCGGAATAAGCAAAACTTTAAAAGCACCTATGAAAATAGTATGGTTTAATCAAACACAGGTTTTACGATTCTTTACAATAGTTGATGATGAAACACTTATTAAGAAATACATTGAAACTGTTATTCGTCGTACTTTTGGAACAAACGATGCTATGAAATTGGCAAAACCTATTTTGAAACAGTAAATTTTATTATTTAGCATAATGCATTAGAAAAACATTTATATATAAAAGTTTGATCAACCTTTTCAAAGGTTGTGAGTGTGGGCAAAGCCCACAAATACTTTTTGCTACCGCAATTTAATACACTAAACCATAATAGGGCTGACGCTTTGTCTGCCCTATTATTTTTGCAAAACCGCTAAACAGCACAACAGCCGGTGCAAAACGCATCGGCTGTTGTGTATGGAGAGATTAGAATGAATTATTTATATATAAACAGCAGCATTACCATCCAAACATCTGTGACCAAATAGAGTCGTCACCGGTTGAATTTTCGCTGTCTGATGTCGGAGTAGTGCTCTTTTGTGAGCCGTTAGTGATTTGAGAATTGCTTACCGCAGGTATATATTCTTCAAGTACAAATGAAATTGTCTTACTTGTTCCTCTGCGGCTTACAGTAAATGTAACTGTATCGCCTACTTCTGCTTTTTCAAGTGCAGCAGTAATGTCCGATGACGAAGAAACATCTGTATCGTTTACCTTTGTTACAAGGTCACCTCTTGTAACTCCTGCTTTTTCGGCATTTGAACCGGAATCAACAGAAAGAACATAGCAACCTGTCTGATTTACACCGTAATAGAAAGCTGTTTCGTCAGAAGTAATATCTGTAAAGTCAATACCAAGATCAACCTTACCTGTTACATAACCGTATTCTTTAAGGTCACTTAAAATATCAAGTACATTGTTAATCGGAATAGCAAAAGCAATACCCTCAACTTCGGTTGCACTCTGCTTTGCGTTTACGATACCGACAAGTTCACCATTTGCATTAAAAAGTCCGCCGCCGGAATTACCCGGGTTTACCTGTGCATTTGTCTGCAAAAGTGTCATTTGTGTATCTTCAATAGTAACCTTTCTTGCAAGTGCACTGATGATACCGTCTGTAACTGTACCGCCAAGTTCACCGAGTGGGTTGCCGATAGCAACTACATAGTCACCTACCGCAAGACTGTTGCTGTCACCGAAAGTTGCAGGCGAAAGTCCTGTTGCACTAACCTTTAACAAAGCAATATCATTATCTGAATCACTGCCTACGATTGTTGCATCGTACTCTGTGCCATCTCTAAGTCTTACCTTAACAGAATTTGCTCCGTTAATTACATGGTTATTTGTAAGAATATAACCGTCTTGAGAAATAATAACGCCTGAACCCGCACCCTGCTGAACATACTGTTGAGCAAATGAACCCGTTACAACGCTTTCTGTTGAAATTTCAACAACACTGTCGGCTGTCTTTTTAACAATTTCAGAGGTTGAATTTGCCGTAGATGTACTTGAAGCAGTTGTGGTTGTGCCGCTGTTGCTTGTTTTGGTAATATTTAAACTGCCGCTTGTACTGGTATTTACCTTATTTGCAAAATAACCGCCGCCAAAGCCAAGTCCGCAAGAGAACACCATTGTAACTGCAAGTGCTATTGCAATACCGCCTCTTGATATTGGTTTTCTCTGTTTTTTAGGCTTTTTAGCCTTAGGCGGTTTTGCGTTTGCCGAATGATTGGGAGCAGTACCGTACGGTTGAGAATTATATACATTCTGTGACTGTTGGTTCTGTGCAGTGTAACCGTTTGATTGGTAATTATCATAAGCGTTTGTATTCGGATTATTGTAATTATTGCTGTATCCCGTACTTGTATTCTGTGAAGAATATTGAGTAGGCTCGTTATATCTGTTAGGATTATGCGAAGCGTCTTTATTATTGCCGTTTACATATGAATAATGGTATTCTGTGCTGTCTGACTTGTTGTCGCTTTTATCGGAATTCCATTCATATGAAGCCTCTGCATTCTTCTGCGGAATGTCTGTGTTGCTTTCAGGTGTATTTTCAGCATTACCTGAATAAATATCATTGAATTCATTTGGATTTTTATTATCAAGCATTTTTTAGTCCTCCTTAAATGCTATGTCTTTCGTATCTCTTACGATGTATATATAATAATTTTGCCAAGTGAAAACTATATGAACTCGTTTTGAAATAAATATGAAATAAATTGAAATAACAATGAAACCAAATTCACATTCTATTCTTAAAAATGCCGAACAGTCTTAGTCTGACCGTTCGGCATTGGTTTTTCTATATGCTGATATATGTATAGAAGGTATTATTATACTAAGCCTTATTTTCGCTGTTTTCGTCAACAGGCTTTTCAACATACTCGACTATACGCTTTCTGACGATAACTCCGTCATATTTCTTTTTAAAGGAAACTTTACCCGTAAACTTTCTTCCGCACTTTTTACACAAAAAGGGAGCAACAAAACTTTTGTTTTTTACTTTCCAATTTGCCTGTCTTGCAGCCTGCCTTCCGCAAGCATCGCAATTAAAGCGCATACTGCGTTTATCAATCTCCGGATTATTAATATCTGTAATAAAATGATTTTTATACAGCAGTCTGTCATAAAATTCGTGAGCCGTTGCATCTTTGATAAAATCGTCTATCGGATAATCCTCGACAAAATGTTTCATACACTTTAATGTAAGCTCTGCGTCGGCATATGCACGGTGCTGTTCTTCAACATCAAAGTTAATTGCGAGCATATCTGCGCATACGGATAATCCGAGTTGAGAAGATTTATCATTTACGGAAAGACATTTTTCACAATAATCCTGCACATTGCAATAGCTTGTGAGAAAAGGCAGCTCGGGCCTGTGAGCATAGTACATATAATTCTCAATCAATGCAAGAATGTCGCTTGTACCCCATGTCACCAAAACGCAATCGCCGCAGAATTTTTTAAATTCAGAAACAGCGTGCATAAATGTACAGCCGTTTTCTCTTAATTCTTCGTTGGTGATTTTGGTTAGCTTTTTAACCTTTGAACAAAGTTTTTTGCCTATCTGCGGAGAAATAAGCATTTCAAATCTGTCAATAATATTCAGATTTTCGTCAGTTTTAACTGCCCCGAACTCAATTATCTCATTTACAAATCTGTGTTCTTTACTGCTGTATGAGCCGTTCCATTCAAGGTCTAATACTACAAAACTCATTATTTTTTATGGAATGCCTGTTTCATTCTCTGTTCCTTAGAAAGAATACGCTTACGCATACGGATATTTTCGGGAGTAACCTCTACAAGCTCATCATCTGCAATAAACTCAAGACACTGCTCAAGCGAAAGAATTGACGGCGGTGTAAGTTTAAGTGCATCATCAGAACCTGAAGCACGGGTATTTGTGATGTGCTTTTTCTTACATACATTAACCGTAATATCTTCTGACTTGGGGCTTGCGCCTACAATCATACCCTCATATACAGGAACACCCGGGCCGACAAAGAGTCTGCCTCTCTCCTGTGCCGCATACAAACCGTAAGTTACTGTTTCGCCTGTTTCAAAAGCGATAAGCGAACCCTGATGACGGGTTACGATTTCACCCTTGTACGGCTCATATCCGTCAAACACATGGTTCATAATACCGTTACCGTTTGTATCTGTAAGAAATTCGGGACGGTAACCCATAAGACCTCTTGACGGAATACGGAACTCAATGTGAGTAGAACCGCCCTCACGGGTGCCCATATTAATAAGTTCAGCTTTTCTTGAACCGAGTTTTTCCATAACTGCACCTACATAAGCGTCAGGTACTTCAATAATGAGCATTTCCATAGGCTCATTCAACTTGCCGTCAATCATCTTTGTAATAACCTGTGGACGAGATACCTGGAACTCATAATTCTGGCGGCGCATTGTTTCAATAAGAATTGAAAGGTGAAGCTCGCCTCTGCCCGATACTTTAAATGTATCCGCACTGTCTGTTTCTTCTACTCTTAACGCAACATTGGTTTCAATTTCCTTGAAAAGTCTGTCACGAAGATTTCTTGATGTAACATACTTACCCTCTCTGCCGGCAAACGGAGAGTTATTTACAATAAAGTTCATTGATACGGTCGGTTCGTCAATCTTAACAAACGGGAGCTGTTCAATATTTTCAGGGTCGCAAATTGTTTCACCGATATTAATATCCTGAATACCGCTTACGCAGATAAGATCACCCATTTCAGCAGTTTCGCTCTCAACTCTCTTAAGTCCCTCATACTGATAAATCTTACCGATTCTTGCGTTCTTTGTTACATTGCCGTCTGTATGACAGATTGCAACGCTCTGACCTGTTTTTACAGTGCCTCTCTCAACTCTGCCTACACCTATTCTGCCCACAAACGGATCTGAATCTATATTTGAAATAAGAATCTGAAGTCCGCCCTCTGCATCTCCCTGCGGAGCAGGAATTTCATTTATAATAGCCTCAAAAAGAGGTTTCATATCTGTACCGGGCTGATGCGGATCAAGGCTTGCATAGCCGTCACGGCCTGATGCATATACTACAGGGAATTCAAGCTGATCCTCGTCAGCGCCAAGCTCGATAAATAGGTCGAGAACTTCGTCAACAACTTCTTCGGGTCTTGCACCCGGACGGTCAATTTTATTGACTACAACCAAAGGCTTTTTGCCAAGACCCAAAGCCTTTTTAAGAACGAATCTTGTCTGCGGCATACAACCCTCGAAAGCGTCTACAAGAAGTACAACGCCGTCTACCATCATAAGAATACGCTCAACCTCACCGCCAAAGTCGGCATGACCGGGGGTGTCAACAATATTAATCTTAATGCCGTTGTACATTACAGCGGTGTTTTTAGAAAGGATTGTAATGCCTCTCTCTCTTTCAAGGTCGTTAGAATCCATTACTCTTTCAGCCACATTCTCATTTGCTCTGAAAACACCGCTCTGTTTTAAGAGCTGGTCAACGAGAGTTGTTTTACCGTGGTCAACATGAGCGATAATAGCTATATTTCTCAAATTTTCTCTTGTTTCCATAAAATTATCCCCCTATAAGAATCTAAGTTCAAATATCCTACACATACTTTTTTATTATATCACCTAAATGTTGAAAATTCAATTTATTTTTAAAAATAAACAACAGATAGTGCCAAAATCGCAAATTTTCGTATTTACATCCATTTTTACTTTACATAAGAAGAAAAATGTTATATAATAGATACTAATAATTGCCTTATAATGGGCAATTAATGTACACGGGTTATTGCTTTTAATAATGCAAATACCACAAAATACTTTTTGCGGAGGTAATCAAATGGGCTACACAATTGCACAGAAAATTATTAAAGAGCATTTGGTATGCGGCGAAATGGTTGTCGGCAACGACATCGGCTTACGCATTGACCAGACTCTTACACAGGACGCAACAGGCACAATGGCTTACATAGAATACGAGGCTATGGGTATTCCGAGAGTCAAAACCGAAAAGAGCGTTGCATATATAGACCACAACACATTGCAGACAGGTTTTGAAAATGCCGACGACCACAGATTTATTCAGTCTGTATGTAAAAAGCACGGCATTTATTTTTCAAGACCGGGCAACGGTATTTGCCACCAGGTACACCTTGAAAGATTCGGTAAGCCGGGCAAAACATTAATCGGTTCCGACAGCCACACACCTACAGGCGGCGGTATCGGAATGCTTGCTATCGGTGCAGGCGGTCTTGATGTTGCTGTTGCTATGGGCGGCGGTGCATATTACATCACAATGCCTAAGATGGTAAGAGTTAATCTTACGGGTAAACTCAGCCCATGGGTTTCTGCAAAGGATATTATTCTTGCAGTATTAAGAGTTATGAGCGTTAAGGGCGGCGTCGGCAAAATTGTTGAGTACGGCGGCGAAGGTGTCAAAACACTTACAGTTCCGGAGCGTGCTACAATTACAAATATGGGTGCTGAGCTCGGCGCTACAACATCCGTATTCCCTTCTGATGAAATCACAAGAGAATTCCTTAAAGCTCAAGGCAGAGAAGAAGATTACACAGAGTTAAGCGCAGACGCAGACGCAGTTTACGATGAGGTTATTGAAATTAACCTTTCGGAGCTTGAACCGCTCGCCGCTTGCCCACATTCACCTGATAATGTTAAACCGATCAGCGAGCTTGAGGGTCAGAAGATTGACCAGGTATGTATCGGTTCTTGCACAAACTCAAGTTATCTTGACCTTATGAGGGTTGCCCATATCTTAAAGGGCAAAACAGTTGCAGACGGCGTTTCACTTGCTATTGCTCCGGGCAGTAAGCAGGTATTCAATATGCTTGCTATGAACGGTGCACTTGCAGATATGATTGCTGCCGGCGCAAGAATTCTTGAAAGTGCCTGCGGTCCATGTATCGGTATGGGACAGTCACCTAACAGCAAGGGTATTTCACTCCGTACTTTCAACCGTAACTTTGAGGGCAGAAGCGGTACAGCTGACGGTCAGATTTACCTCGTATCTCCTGAAACAGCTGCTGTTTCGGCACTTGCAGGTGTATTTACAGACCCAAGAAAACTCGGTCCTGCCGCAGAAATTGAACTTCCCGAGAAGTTCCTCATTAATGATAATATGGTTATTGCTCCTGCTCCTGTTGAGGAAATGGACAATGTTGAAATCTTAAGAGGACCAAACATTAAGGAATATCCTAAGACAAGCCCTCTTACAGATTCTATAGAGGCATCTTGCTCACTTAAGGTTGGCGACAACATTACAACCGACCACATTATGCCTGCCGGTGCAAAGATTCTTCCGCTCCGTTCAAATATTCCTGCTATTTCACAGCACTGCTTTACAGTATGTGATAAGGAATTTCCTGAAAGAGCAAAAACTCTCGGCAAGAGCATTATCGTAGGCGGCGAAAACTACGGTCAGGGTTCATCAAGAGAGCACGCAGCACTTGCTCCGCTCTTCCTCGGCGTTAAGGCAGTTCTTGTAAAGAGTTTTGCAAGAATTCATAAGAGTAACCTCATTAACGCAGGTATTCTTCCGCTTACTTTCCAAAATTCTGCAGATTACGATAAAATTAAGCTTGGCGATATGCTTGAGCTTCCGAATGTTAAGAAAGAAATTGCAGACGGCTCTGCCGTAACGGTTGTAAACAAAACAACGGGCGAAACCGTTATTGCCGACTGTGAGCTTTCAGACAGAACAAGAGCAATCATTCTTGCAGGCGGTTTGCTTGACTATACAAAGGAGAACAGCTAATGGATAAAATTAAAATGACCACCCCCATCGTTGAGATGGATGGCGACGAAATGACAAGAGTTCTTTGGCAGAAAATCAAAGACATTCTTATTTACCCATACATTGATTTAAAGAGCGAGTATTATGACCTCGGTCTTGAAAACAGAAACAAAACAGATGACCAGGTTACTGTTGACAGTGCAGAGGCTACAAAGAAATACGGCGTTGCCGTAAAGTGTGCTACAATCACACCAAACGCTGCAAGAATGGACGAGTACAACCTCAAGCAGATGTGGAAATCACCAAATGGCACAATCCGTGCTATCCTTGACGGTACAGTATTCAGAAGTCCTATCCTTGTAAAGGGTATCACTCCATACATTCCTACATGGAAAAAGCCAATCTGTATTGCCCGTCACGCTTACGGTGATGTTTACAAAAATACAGAAATGGTTGTTAAGGCGGGCAGCAAGGCTGAACTTTGCGTTACCAAGCCTGACGGTACAGAAGAAAGAAGTACAATCTTTGATTTCAAGACAGACGGTATCATTCAGGGTATGCACAACCTTGACAAGAGTATTTCTTCATTTGCCCGTTCATGTTTTAACTATGCACTCGATCAGAAACTTGATGTATGGTTTGCTACAAAAGATACAATCAGCAAGAAGTACGACCACAGATTTAAGGATCTTTTTGCTGAAATCTTTGAGAATGAATACAAAGAGAAATTTGAACAGGCAGGCATTACATATTTCTACACACTTATTGATGACGCTGTAGCAAGAGTTATCAGAAGTGAGGGCGGCTATATGTGGGCTTGCAAAAACTATGACGGCGATGTAATGAGCGATATGATTGCTACTGCTTTCGGCTCACTTGCTATGATGACTAGCGTACTTGTTTCACCTGACGGTGTTTATGAGTATGAAGCTGCACACGGTACAGTTCAGCGCCATTATTATAAGTATCTTAAGGGCGAGGAAACTTCCACAAACTCTGTTGCAACTCTCTTTGCTTGGACAGGCGCTCTCAGAAAGCGCGGCGAGCTTGATAATCTTCCTGAACTTATGAACTTTGCGGACAAGCTTGAGAAAGCTACTATCGACACTATTGAAGACGGCATTATGACAGGCGACCTTTATGCTATTTCAACTCTCGAAAACAAGAAAAAGGTTAATTCAGAAGATTTCTTGCTTGCAATAAACGAGCATCTTGCCGCTTCACTTGCATAAGCAAACACAATTCGGTTAAAGGAGTAAGGTTAAAGTACAATGTCCAGAAATGACAACATTTCAATGTCTGTAATCAGAAGACTGCCCAGATATTATCGTTTCTTGTCTGAGCTTAACGAACAAAACATTGATAAAATTTCATCTACAAAACTGGCTGAAATTATGAATGTAACCGCTTCTCAGGTAAGACAGGATCTTAACTGCTTTGGTGGATTCGGTCAACAGGGCTACGGTTACAGTGTTTCTCAGCTTAAGGAAGAAATACAAAATATTCTTGGTCTTAACAATAATTATAAAGCTATACTTATCGGTGCCGGTAACCTCGGTAAAGCGGTTGCCAAGCATATGAACTTTGAAAAGCTCGGCTTTGAACTTATCGCCTGTTTTGACTGTAACGAAGAAAAAGTTGGCAAAAAGCTGAATAATCTTACAATAATGCACGACAGTCTGCTTGACGAGTTCTGTCAAAACAACAAGATCAATACAGCGTTTTTGTGTATTCCGAGAGTATGTGTAGAAAATGTACTTGACAAACTTTATGGCTACGGCATAAAGAACTATTGGAATTTCAGTCACTATGACATTGCAAGAAAGTACAGCGACACCCTTGTTGAAAATGTACACCTAAGTGACAGTCTTATGACCTTATGTTACAAAATGAATAACCGAGATAAAATCTTATAATTAAATAAAGGCTGTTCCCTATCTTGCGGAACAGCCTTTTAATTATGGTTTAACTTAGTTTATCACAAAGTTAAAAGGTTCAATGTCAATAGTTGGGGTAATTTATGGTTTAGTGCACGAGTTAAGCAAAATAATAATTCACTCCAATTAATTTAATAAAAAAGCAACAATTAACTACCGCACTCCAATCGGAATGCGGTAGTTTTTATGAGAGGAAATCTATCTATTTATAAATTACTTTTTATCAACTGTATGAAGAAGTCTTGCAGCATAAAGTACGCAAAGTACGCTTACGCCTGTATCTGCTATTACAGACAACCACATCGGAGCGATACCGAGTATTGCAAGGATAATTACAATTGTCTTTACACCAAGAGCAAATGTAATGTTTGTCTTTACAGTAGCAACAACTTTCTTTGCTATTCTGACAGACAACGGTAACTGTTTTAAATTACCTGCCGCAAGCACAGCATCTGCCGCCTCAATAGCAGCCTCACTGCCGAATCCCATTGCAAAACCGCAATCGCTTGCAGTAAGAACAGGGGCATCATTGATACCGTCACCGATAAAGCATACAGACTTATGAGTTTTCTTTATATCTATAAGTTTTTCAAGTTTATCTGACGGCATAAGCTCTGCCGAATAAGAATCAAGTTTAAGTTCATTTGCAATATCCATTGCATTTTCTTTTTTATCACCCGTAAGCATTACACTGTCTTTAACACCGAGTTTTCTTAACTCTGCAATTACACTCTTTGCCTCCGGTCTTAATGTATCGCTAACAGAGATTGCACCGATTAATTCACCGTCGTAGATTACATATACAGATGCGGTTTTTTCTGCATTTACCTTTTGTTTATCGCTTAAAACCTTTGTGCCGCCGCATACAAGAGCTTTGCCGTTATATACAGCTGTAACTCCCTGTCCCGCCTTTTCGCTGTAATCTGAAAGTTCAGGTAAGTTTTCCTTTTCTGCCTTATTTTTTATTGCCATAGCAATCGGATGTGAAGAATATCTTTCACAAGCAGCTGCAAGTGCAATAATTTCAGATGAAGTATGATTGCCGTAAGCAAAAACTTTGTTTACAGAAAGCTCACCTGTTGTAAGTGTACCTGTCTTGTCAAATACAAATGCGTCAGCCTTTGCAAGAGCTTCGATATACTTGCCGCCCTTGATAAGAACGCTGATTTTTGATGATGCGCCAAGACCCGAATAATAAGAAAGCGGAACCGAAATTACGATTGCACAAGGGCAAGATGCAACAAGACAAACCAAAGCACGATAAATCCATGTGCTGAAACTGCCAAGCCCCACAAGCGGAGGAACAATAGCAACTACAATAGAAATAAGTATAATAATCGGTGTGTAAACAGCTGCAAAACGGCTGATAAGCTTTTCACTCTGTCCCTTTGTAGCGGCTGCATCTTCAACAAGTTTAATAATTCTTGCCGCTGTACTGTCGCCAAATTCCTTAGTAGTTTTTATTTCTATAAGGGAATTGCCGTTAATCATACCGCTCATAACTTCACTGCCTGCCTCTGCATCGACAGGAACACTCTCACCTGTAAGCGCCGAAGTATCAAGAGTAGTATTTCCTTTAGTAATAACACCGTCAAGCGGTACTCTTTCGTGTGGTTTAACTACAATTGTACTGCCTATTTTAACATCCTCGGCGGCTTTTACAACTTCCTTGCCGTTTATAAGTACGGTTGCATTATCGGGACGAATCTGCGCAAGTTTTGCAATATCACTTCTCGATGCAGATACTGCTTTCTCTTCTACAATTTCGCCGACTGCAAAGAGAATAGTAACCATAGCCGCCTCTACAAACTCGCCTAACGCAAATGCCGCAATAACAGCAATTGTAAGCAATGTAGTTTCATCTATCTGTAATTTAAACACCGATTTTACGCCTTTAATAAATGTTCTCCAACCTGACAAAACAGTGGCAACAAGGCTTAGTCCAAGTAGAACAAACCAACCTACAGTACCGAATTCAGCATCAGGAAATACAGTAAGTTCAAGACCGAAAGCCGCTACACCAAGCACAGCCGCTGTAATAATAGAAATAAGTTCATTCTTTATTTCAACCTTTTTATCTTTCTTGGCTGAATTTACCTTTTCGGCAGTTACAGTGTTTTCTTTAACATTGTTATCAATAACTTCTACACCGTCTTCAATGCTGTCACAAACTGCCTGTATGTCCTGTGCCGTTACATCCTCTGCTGACTCAAACACAAGTTTTTTATTTGCAAAATTGAAATTAACATTCTCATAGCCGTCTGTTTCGGCTAATTTCTTCTCTATCTTTCCTGCACAGTTCGCACAGTTGAGATTTTCAAGTGTGAAGGTGTACTGCTTTAAATTCTTTCTCTTTGTATTATCAATAACTTCTACACCGTCTTCGATGCTGTCACAAACTGCCTGTATGTCCTGTGCCGTTACATCATCTGAACACTCAAGTACGAGTTTTTTATTTGCAAAGTTGAAATTTACATTCTCATAACCGTCTGTTTCGGCTAATTTCTGCTCTATCTTTCCCGCACAATGCGCACAGTTAAGATTTTCAAGTGTAAAATTATATTTCATAAAAAACACCATCCTTACTCGAGAACGTGATCAAGTCCCATTTCAATAATTTTTTTAACATGGTCGTCATCAAGAGTATAATAAATTTGCTTTCCCTCTCTTCTGACCCTAACAAGTTTGTTTTGTCTTAATACTCTCAACTGATGGGAAATAGTGCTTTGCTCCATATTTAAAGCCTCTGCAATACTAAGCACCGACATCTCATTATCGGAAATTGCAAACATTATTCTGATTCTTGTCGAATCGCCGAATACTTTAAAAAGATCCGCTAAATCAAACAGCACTTCCAAATCAGGAATTTCTTTTTCTTTCTTTTCATTTAGTTCTGCCATATTCCTATCTCCGTTTATTAGTCTGTTCATATGTTTATATGTTCATATGTTAGCTTGAGTATAGCACATAAAAAAGTAATTGTCAATACAATTAAAAAAAATTATTTGGTAAATATTTATATATTTTTTAGAATTTCCTACATTATATATGCAATTATATCCTGAAAAATATTGCAAGATTTTAATTCCGTATTGCAATTATGACAGCAGTATTATTTTTTATAAGAATAATTACAAGTATGTAATCTTGCTTAGTCATAATAAGAATAAACTTGATTTCATTTATTTAATTTGAGTACATTTTAGATAAAAATATGTTACAATTCCAAATATGCGTTGACTTTACTACAATTTTGTAGTATCATTTTCTGTATAGGAATGTTAGTGTTACCTTGTTGTAATGCTACAAAATGTGTGTTTTAAGAAAATGTAATATATTTGTGGATATACTATTATCAGTTGAGTAATCTGGCAGATACTCATTTTTACAGCAATCAATGTTGCTGTTTTTTGGCACGCACTTTTATTTAGATTTAGATTATGTAAACTCACATATTCGTTATTGTGAATGTACAGTATATGGAATTGGAGTGTAACGGTTTGGAAAAGTTTGTAGTAAACGGCGGTAAGCCGCTTTTTGGTGAAGTAAATATCAGCGGTGCAAAAAACGCCGCAGTAGCAATTATCCCGGCAGTAATCCTTTGTGACGAGCCTTGTCAGATTGAAAATATACCTAACATTAGCGATGTTTCACTTATCAGCAGAATTCTTCAGCAGATGGGTGCACAGGTAAGAAGAATTAATAAATCATCACTTTATATAGACCCGACACATATTTCAACTCACTCTGCAACAACAGAACTTGTAAGAGGTATGAGAGCATCTTATTACCTTCTCGGTGCTCTTCTGGGCAGATGCGGTAAAGCTCAGGTTGCTTTACCGGGTGGTTGTAACTTCGGTGTTCGTCCGATTGATCAGCATTTAAAAGGCTTTGAAGCTATGGGCGCAGTAACACAGCTTGTTGACGGCGCAATTATTGAGGCAGATGCTGATAATCTTCACGGTGAGCATATTTACCTTGATGTAGTATCTGTAGGCGCTACAATGAATATTATGCTTGCGGCATCTAAAGCCGAGGGTATGACTATCATTGAAAATGCCGCAAGAGAACCGCATATTGTTGACCTCGCTAACTTTCTTAATTCAATGGGCGCAGATGTAAGAGGCGCAGGTACAGATGTTATTAAAATCCGTGGCGTAAAATATCTCCACGGCATAACATATTCGATTATTCCGGATCAGATTGAGGCAGGCACATATATGTGTGCGGCAGCTGCTACAAGAGGTTGCATTACAGTAAATAACATTACTCCAAAGCACCTTGAATCAATTACAGCTAAACTCCGTGAAATGGGTGTTGTAATTACCGAATACGATGAGGCTATCAAAATTGACGCTACAAAGAATCCTTTAAAGCGTTGTAATATTAAGACTATGCCGCATCCCGGTTTCCCTACTGACTGTCAGCCGCAATTTGCCGCACTTCTTGTAAGTGTACCGGGTACAAGCATTATAAATGAAAATGTATGGGATAACCGTTATCAGTATGTAAGTGAGCTTGTTAGAATGGGTGCACACATTTCTGTTGAGGGCAGACTTGCAATTATTGAGGGCGGATCTCCGCTTACAGCAGCTCCTGTAAAAGCTACCGATCTAAGAGCCGGTGCAGCAATGATTATTGCGGCACTTGAAATTAACGGTGTTACTGAAATTTCAAGTATCCAGTACATTGAGCGTGGCTATGAAGATGTAATTGAAAAATTCAGAGCATTGGGTGCTGACATCAAAAAAGTTTATTATGCAGGCGATAACGAAGATGAACTTCGTGCTTAATAATTAAACATAAAAATTTAACCGCTTGAGTTTTATAGCTCAAGCGGTTTTTTTCATAATAAATTAGATTATTTATCAAAATTCAATACTAATCGTTTGTGTAAATTATGGTTTAGCGGAATAAATTGGAAAAGCAATTATAAAAGTTTGGTCGACCTTTTCAAAGGTCGTGGGTGTGGGCAAAG